>TARA_R110002033_G_scaffold414_1_pt1 | contig 51004 bp, 53 predicted proteins | sample TARA_R110002033 | Tara Oceans TARA_R110002033 (sample SAMEA4397051) | marine metagenome | biome: Polar Biome; feature: [SRF] surface water layer (ENVO:00010504); material: water (ENVO:00002006), including particulate matter (ENVO:01000060) such as... | depth 5 m
TTTTTTTTGCACTTTTTTTACTGAATATTATAATATTATTCGTGCTAGAATTTATTTTCTACTTTTATGTGCCAATAGTCATTATTCACTATTCATTATTTGTTATTCTCTATATTTAGCTCGCATAGCTCCAACGGTAGAGCAATCCCATGGTAAGGGAGAGGTTGTAGGTTCGATTCCCACTGTGAGCACCACTTCTTATTTATTTTTTGTATATTTAATGTAATTATTTACTTTCTAATTTATTTAGCTCTTTCATATTTAAATTATGACAAAGTTTTACACCATAAAGGAAAATTATCCATGAGGTATAAATCCAAAGGAAAGTAAAAAGAAGTGTTGCCATAGAGCCATATAGGGTTGTATATGTTTGATTATATAAGATGTAGTATATAAATAAGTTTTTTGTTATTGATATAACTATTAAAGTAAGAAATGAAGATATAAGCGCTGCTTTTACATCTATGTGTGTATTAACTGTTAACTTAAATAATACAAAAAAAACACTCCAACCTATAACTAATGTCAATAAAAAATTAAAAATTGTATTATTGTAAAATGTTGTTAAAATTATATATCCTGCAAAAATTACTGGAAGTAAGGTTATAAATAAGAGATAAAAGAAAAAAGAGGCATAGATTGATTTTCTTTTAGTTTTATGTATTTTGTTTACAATATACTCATAGTCTTTAAAAAACATAGTAAATACAAATAACATATAAATAATTCCTATGTTACCAAGTTTATCTGAGTTTGCTATGAAGTTTTTAAACTCTTGGGCAAAGTTTTGTGAATGGGATGGATTGATTAGGTTTAGTATGTAGTTTATAAATAAGTCTACATAATTGTTAAATTGTTCTAAATTTGAAACTATTGCTATAATTAAGGCAAAAATTGGAAGAATTGAAAATATAGTAAAAAAGCTAAGACTTGCTGCATAATATGTTGTGTCATCATTGAAAAATGAATCTAAAATCTCTATTAATTTTGCAAATAGCTTTTTACTATTTTTTTTCATTTTTTCACTTTATAATCCCATCTTGTGAGGATTTAAAATGTTGTTTGGATCAAATGCTTTTTTGATACTTTTAAATAATTCAAGTTCTGCTTGAGAAAATGCAATACTCATAAATGGAGCTTTAGATAAGCCAATCCCATGTTCACCACTTAGAGTTCCACCCATATCAACTACTAGTTGGAAAATCTCTTCTATAGCTTTATGCCCATCATGCATCTCTTTTTCATTTGTTTTATCTTTTACCATTACATTAACATGGATATTTCCATCTCCTGCATGACCAAAACAAGGAACATTGAAACCATACTTGTCACCGATTTTATATATTTCTTCTAAGGCTTCTGGTAGTTTACTTCTTGGAACTGAAATATCTTCATTAAGTTTTTTTGTTCCATAAATTGCAGTTGCAGGACTTGCATTTCTTCTTGCAAACCACAACTTAGCTGCTTCATCATCATCTTTTGCGATAATAAATTCAGTTGAACCATATTGGGCAAAAGAGTTCTCTAAAGTTTTTAATTGTTCTTCTACTTCAGCTTGACTACTTCCATCAACATCACCTACTAAAATACCACCTGCATTTTCAGGTAGACTTACTTGTGGAAATTTTTGTCTTAATGCTTTTATTACAAGAGCATCTAAAAATTCCATTGCAACTGGATTTGCTCCAGATGCTAGTGATTTAAATACTGCATTCATAGCTTTATTAACATCTGGGAAAACACCCATGTATGTTTGTTTGAATTTTGGTTTAGGAATAAGTTTAAGCGTGATTTCTGTGATAATTGCTAGTGTTCCTTCACTTGCTATTAAGATACCAGCAGTATTATATCCTGCCACATCTTTGATAGTCTTTTTACCAGCTCTTATAATCTCACCATTTGGCAAAACTGCTCGAAGAGCTACCACATAATCTTTTGTAATACCATATTTTGCAGCTCTCATTCCACCTGCATTTTCACTTACATTCCCACCAAGCGTTGAGTAGTGTTCACTTGCCGGATCTGGAGGATAAAATAATCCTACTTCTTCAACTGCTTTTTGAAATTCCATGTTAATTAGACCTGGTTGTACAACACCTAGCATATTTTCCATGTCTATTTCAAGTAGTTTATTCATATGTCGCTCAAGGCTTAAAATAATACCACCTTCAGAAGGAAGTGCTCCACCTGTAAAACCAGAACCAGCACCTCTTGGAACAATTACTATTTTATTGTCATTACAATATTTTAATACATCTGATACATCTTGCTCATGTCTTGGAAAAACAACAGCATCTGGCTCAAATCTCTCTTTAGTAGCATCATAACAATAAGCTATTAAATGAGCCTTATCACTTTTTACATTCTCTTTACCAACAACAGAAATAAAGTATTCTAAATGATTATTTTTTATCATTATTTAATCCTAAGACATTTGTATAGTATGAGTTATAATCTATTTGATCTTTGCTTTTTTTAGTTGCTAAATCACCATATAAAACTTCTTCTTCTGTTCTATCATCATTTAAAAACTTAGTAATAGCAGAGAAGTCTAACCAACTCCAAATATCAGATGTGAAAAGATTTGATTCAATTTTTTCAATTCTTGTATAAAATGGCATTTGTGTTTTACTTGAAATATTAGGAATCATTTGTTTATTTAAAAGTGTAAAAGTTCTACTATCTAAGATATATAGATTAGATTTTATAACAATAAATATTGTTCCCATATTTTGAGAAAGTGCAAACTCTTGAATCATTTTTTGAGTTGGAAGAGGTCTATATTCACTCTTTAAGTATGCTCCAAAGATATCTGAGTGTACGAAGTTATTTTCAGTGAATTTTTTTCTTGTAGCTCTAAATGCATCAATATTTGGTGTAATTAATAAACTTTGGTCATACATAAAATTTAAGAGAAATGTATCATTATTTGCTACAACTCTATTTGATGTTGGGATTGCATTTTGTTTTAAATCTAAAAATGGAATAAATTTTACAATTGAATAGTTTGAATTTGAACTTTCAATATAAGCACTTGAAATAATAAGTGCATTACCATCTTTATATGTATGTTCAATAACACCACTTTGTCCAACTTTTAAGTTTCCAATATTTATTTTTGCATGGTCACTTGTCACATCATAAAGTTTAGTGCTTTGAGTTTGCATATCTAAATCAATAGAGATATCATTTTTAGAAGTTAATTCTTTGTCTATAACTATAGGGTTTATATCACTTAAAATATAATTATAATCTAAACCTTTTTTTGCAGACTTGATTTCAATATCTTTTATATACCAACCAGCTCTTTTCATCTCTTTAAGTGATTTTTCACCCTTACACTCACCACCATCTAATTTAGTAGTTTCAATATTTGATGGAGTTTCCCAAGATTTTTTATAACAAATTGTAGTTTTTGCATTTAAACTATTTGCAACTAAAAGTGTTGCTCCAAGTAGTAATAATTTATTATTTATCATTTTTTTCCTTATTTAGTTTGTAACTCTTTTAGTTTTTCTTTAACTTCATTCACATGGAGGATTTCAATAGTCTCGCCATTTACTTTTTTCTTTTTTCTTACACTAACTTTATCCCAAACTGCTGCAATTTCACCTTTTGGGTTTATAATAAAGGTAGTTCTAACTACACCCATAGATTCTCTACCCATGAATTTTTTAAGTTGCCATACACCATAATCTTCACACATTTTTTTCTCAACATCTGCAAGTAGTGTTATGTTTAAATTTTGTTTTTCTATAAAGTTTCTATGCTTTGCAGGAGTATCTGGACTTACTCCTAAAATAGTAGCATCCAAATCATCAAATTCTGGCATAGAAGCTGTAAAGTCACAAGCCTCAGTTGTACAACCTGGTGTATTATCTCTTGGATAAAAATATAAAATTATCCAGCTTCCTTTTATATCTCTTAAACAAATCTCTACATCATCTTGATTTGGTGCACAAAAATCTGGTGCCATTGAATTTACTTCTAACATATTATAATTCCTTATTCTTTTATTGCTATAAATGTTGCAAAATTAACCCACTTGAAAAGTGTTTCACAGTGTGTAAATCCAGCATCTTTTATCATTTTTTTATTTTCATCTTCTGTATATGGTATCAAAACATTTTCCAAAGCTTCTCTTTTTTGAGAGATTTCAAACTCTGAATACCCTTGTGTTTTTTTAAACTCATAATACTCATCAATACATTGTTTATTTAAAACATTATTTGATGAGATCACTTTTTCACTAAAAATAAAAACTCCTTTTTTTTCCAAAGAGTCATATATCTTTTTTATAAGTTTTTCCCTTTGTAAAGGTCGTATAAATTGAAGTGTATAGTTAGATATAATTAAGTTAGCATTTGATAAATCAACATCATGAATATCACCACAAATAAGATCAATGTCAACTCCAAAAGCTTTAGCTTTATTTGAAGCTCTATTTAACATGGCTTGTGAATTATCAATTCCAATTAGATTTAATTTTTTATTACAATGTTTACCAAGTTCTATTAGTGTTGATGCCGTTGAACAACCTAAATCAAAAACTTTATAATCATCTTCTAAAAAATTTAGTGCAAAATTTATAGTTAATCTTTGCATTTCTTTATAGTATGGAACTGAACGATTAAGCATATCATCAAATACAGATGCAACTTCTTCGTCAAATTCAAATTGTTTTTTAATTGATTTATTAAATACTTTATCTATCATGTAGATATTCTATCAAAATGATTATTAATATATATTTTATAAAGTAAGATTAAAATAGATTTTACAAGCATTTATATCATTTACTATTTGTTCTTTTAATTTTTCAAAAGATTCAAATTTTTCATTATCTCTTAGTTTTTTGAAAAACTTGATTGAAATATCACTATTATGTACTGTAATATCTTTATTTAAAATATGAGTTTCAACTGCAAAATTCCCATCTGTAGTGACTCTATGACCGATAAATGAAATAGATGGATAGCTGATATTATCAACTATTGTTTTAGTGATATAAACCCCTTCTTTTGGAAGAAGGTAGTCTTGAATATTTAAGTTTATAGTTGGTACAAAATCTGACTTCCCTAAGCCTTGACCTTTTATTTGAGTTCCTTTTGCTTCATACTTTCTTCCAAGAAGGGTATTTGCTGTTTCAAAATCACCAGTTTTAATATATTCTCTGATTATTCTTGAGTGTATTGCTATATCATTTACACTTATTTCATTTACAACAACGACTTCTCCATTAAAAAGTGATTTTAAATCTTCTGTAGAATTAGCTCTATTTTTGCCAAAACAAAAATCAAAGCCAACAACTATTTTTTTTAACTTTGGGAATTCATCTTTTAGTAAGTTTATAAACTCTTTTCCACTTAAGTGTTTTATATCATTTAGTTCATAATAAAAAACAGGAAAAGTTGTACATTTTTGTCTTTGCTCTTTTGGTGTCATATTTGCATGACCTGTTTCAATTGCAATAATTGCACCCTTTGAAGTTAGGTTATTAAATAAAGATTGATGGGCTATATGCATCCCATCAAATCCTCCAATTGCTACAGATGTTATACTTTCTTTATCTTTTTTCATTTTTCTACCTGTGTTTTTTTGAAGTAAAATAGCTCTTCAATATTGCCATCTTTTCCTTCTAATTTGCTTTTAGAGTTTTTAATTAGTTTCCAATTTAAAAGAACTGTTACGCCCAAAAATTTTCTTCTGGCAAGGTCTATGGCATCTTTATCTTTTACCATGCCTTTTTTATCTCTTTTGACATTTGTACCAACTTCAAATTGGGGTTTAAACAGTACTATTATATTTTTTGTTGACAATCTATTTATATCATCTATAATATTGTGTAAACTTATAAATGAAACATCACAAGTTACGATATCAAAAATTTTATCACTTTTAAAATCTCTAATATCACAGTTCTCAAAAAACTCAATTTTGTCATTATATTTTATTTTTTCATGGAGCTGATTTGAACCTACATCGACGCAAGTTACACTTTTAACACCATTTTCAAGAAGTATTTGAGTAAAACCACCAGTGCTAGAACCTATGTCTAAAGCAGTCAAATCTTTTAAGTCTAAATTAATCTCATCTAAAAAATATTTTAATTTATATGCAGCTCTTGAGACATAAAAGGTATCTTCTAGTATCTCAACTTTGTGAGTCTCTTCTACATTAAAAGATGGTTTTGTTATAATAGAACCATCTATTTTTATTTTATTTGCTTTTATAAGTTCATGCGCCTTATTTCTACTTTGTATGTCGAAAGCTTTTGTTAAAAATAAATCTAATCTCATAGGTGGAATTATAGTTGAAATATGTTCAAAAAGAGTTTAGCTCAATTTTTGAAGAGAAAAAGTCAAAATTTCATGCTTTTTTAGCTCCGTATGAAAAGTTTAATGATGTAATGAAAAAGTTAAAAGAAGATCATCCAAAAGCTAGACATTTTGTTTATGCATACAGATATTTAAATGAGTTTGATCAAATTATTGAAAACAGTAGTGATGATGGAGAACCAAAAGGGACAAGTGGAAAACCTTGCTTAAATGTGATGGCTGGAAATGAGTTGATAAACACCTTCGTAATAGTTGTACGATATTTTGGTGGAGTAAAACTTGGAACTGGAGGATTAGTAAGAGCCTATAGTGATGCTGTTAATAGTGTAATTAATATTTCACAACTACAAACATACGAAAAACTAGAACAAAGAAAATTAACTTGTGAATATACTGATTTATCAAAGTTAGAGTATCTAATAAGTAATCAAAATATAAATATTTTAAATAAAGAGTTTGATATTAATATCAAATTATATCTTGAATCTACAAAAGAAGATTTTGAAATCTTTGAAAAAGATTTACCCCTAAATACTAAATTAGAAATAAATATATAATTTTAATGTAACTTTTAAATAATTAATATATAATAATATCTATGATTATTAAAGGTGACAATTTGAAGATTATAATTTTTATTTTATTGATTTTTACAATAGGGGCAAATGCAAAAAATAGTGAGTACATAAATATAAATTTTAAGAATCTAGATATCGAAGAGTTTATAAAAATTACTTCTAAGCAGTTGGATAAAAATATCTTTTATCTAGGAAAGATAGAAGGAAAAGTTGATTTTGTAGCAAATAAATCAATAAAGAAGCAAAAACTTCTAGAGCTTTTAAAATTTACTCTATTAAAAAAAGGTTATGTTCTAAAAGATGAAGGAACTGTTTTCAAAATAGAAAATACAAATACACCTTTGAATCAAGAAGAAAAAAAAGTTGAAATAATAGCTATTAGGAATCTTGAAGCACAAAATGTATTAAAAGTTTTAAATAAGATTTATTCAAACAAAAAATCAAATACAAATCCTCTTATTACTATAGAAAATGATACAAACTCTATCATAATAGTAGGAAGTAAAGCTGACACAGATAATATAAAAAAGTTTATCAAAAAAATTGATATTTTAAATCCACAAATTTACATAAAAGCAAAAATAGTTGAAATAAGTGAAACTAAGACGAAAGAAGTAGGATTAGAGTATGGGTTAAATGGTTTTAATAAATATAGTTCTACAAACTTAAGCACTTTTTCTAGTTCTTTTAATAGTTTGAGCAATACGGCAATTAATTTTAGTGAATTTTCTACTTTTGGCTTTGATATCAACTCTTTATCAAAGGGTTTGAGTTTAGGGGCTACAATAAACTTCCTAAAACAAAACCAAGCTATAGATGTAATATCTGAACCCTCAATTTTATGCATAAATAATAAAGAGTCATCTATTTATGTGGGTGAAACAAAATCCTTCAAAACAGGACAGACAACAAATACTTCAGGAACAACAGAGTCCTATAAAAGAGAAGAAATAGGATTACGACTAAAAGTAAAACCTAGAATTTCAAATAATAAAATCATTTTACAAATAAACACAGTTCTTGAAGATGCAAAAGAATCAACTACAAGTGAAAATTTAGATACTTCAAAAAAAGAAGTAATTACAACAGCTATATTAAATAATGCAGAAAGTGTAATAATAGGTGGATTAATAAAATCTAAAAAATTTCAAACAGAATCTGGGCTTCCAGTTTTAAAAGATATTCCAATACTTGGGAGCTTATTTAAAAATGAAAAATATATAAATGATAAGATAAATCTTGTAGTAATCATAACACCATATATAGTTCCAAAAGATTCAACACTTAGTATTATAAAAAGTAAGGTTGATTATCTACAAAGTTTAGAAGATGTTTATGTAAATAGTTTAATAAAAAAGCTTGAAGAAAAAAGAGTAGAAAAAAGCAGTGTCGGTAGAACCACTTCATCAAATGCATTAGAAAGGATTTACACGAATGTGGAAAATTAATACTTATTTCTTCTTTTTGATTCTTGTTTTTGAGACTCTTTTATCATTTATTTTATAATTAAATTCTAAGTATTTTTCTATCATATAATCAGATAAATCATACATCTCATCTAGGTTTGTTTTAATTTTCCATGAATTAACTTGGTCTTCTTCTGAGAGCTGTTTTTTTATTTTGATATTATTTTTATTATAAATATTTAAAAACTTTTCAGTTGGAAAATTTTGTATTAAAGGATGGCTTAAAAAAGATTTTTCATACTCTTTTTTAAAATAATGTATTAAAGAAAAAGCTAATAATTCTGGTATCCAAAAAGATCCTTTAGTTATTTTGTTAGAAAATATTGAAGTTAGATATTGATAATAAACTCGCATTGGTTCAAGATTTTTTGAAACTTTTAAAAATGTGGGTGATAGGTTTTTATTTCTAAATATATAAAGTAAAGTTTCACTTATGATAATATTTGATTCTAAGTAGTTCTTCAAATCATGAACACTTTTATTTATAAATTCAATGTCTTTGTCATCTATTAATAAGTTTTTATTTGAAATATTATCTTTTATTTCAATTTTTTCATAATCACTTAAAAGCATATGAATTATTAACAATAAAGTATCAACTTTTATCTTTTTTAAATTAAAAGAGTTACAATACTTTGAGACTAATTTTAATTGTTCATTCTTATCCATGCAGACCCTAATTTTTAGATTCATCTATTTTAGGAAAAAAAATTTATTACTTCTTCTTTTTTTGTGCTTCATTTATAATCATTTTGTGCTAATTTTATAGTTAAACCGTGCTATAATATTATATGAAAAAAGATACCTTACAAAAAAGAACAAAAATAGCAAACGATATTATGTATTATATTTATACACATATTGATACACATATTGATATAGAAGAGCTAAGTATTGATTTAAAAGTTAGTAAGTTTCATATGCATAGGATTTTTAAAGATGCTTTTGGTAAAAATATTTATGAGAGTATCAAGTCAATAAGACTCCAAAAGGCATCAAATCTACTTCTGACAAATAAGTACTCTACTATATCAAATATTGCAAATCAGTGTGGATACTCTTCTCAATCGTCATTTATAAAAAGCTTTAAAGAGAGATTTGAGATGACTCCAAAAGAGTGGAGAAGTACAGGATATAAAGATTATTCACACAAAATCTTACAACAATCACAAAAAGCAATGGAATCAACTGCAAACTTTAGTGATATGACACCAACTATCGTAAAAATGCCATTTTTTGAGAGTTTTTATATTAGGAATAATGGCTATAATGCAAATATAAAAGAGACTTGGCAGAAGCTTCAAACTTGGATTTTATCAAATGATATAAAAAACTATCAGCAAATAGCACTATTCCATGATAATCCAACTATTACACCACTAAATGAGTGTCAATATATTGCTTGTGTAGTAACAGATGACAAGAATATAAAAAGCGATAGACTACCCAATTTTAAAATAGCAAAGGGTGTTTATGCCAAATTTGATTTAGTAGGTAAAAGGGGTGATATCCTTAAATTTATACATTGGGTTTATCATGAGTGGCTTCCTAAAAGTGAGTATGAAACAACAACTAAACCTTCATATGTAATTTATCGAAAGAATAATTTTTTAAATGAAGAAAATGAGTTTGATTTGAGTTTTTATGTATCAATAAATTATTGATTATTTTATATATTTTCTCATCATTGAATTAAAAATATTCAAGTCTTTTATTAGTTTTTCTGAAGTTTGTGATTTTATTATTTTATTACAATCATTACATAAAATACTCAAGTTTTCAAAGTGGTAAGTTCCGCCTTGATCTAAATCTTTTATTAGTAATAACATTGAAGTATCTATTTTAATACTTTTACCACATCTCTTGCACTTATAATTATCTCTTTTAATAACAAAGTTTTTTCTTCTTAGAAGATTGTTTGGTGTGCTGTTTTCAGGAATAGATTCTTTTTCATAACTCGCCCATAATAACTCTTTTGGTATGTTTCTTTGAGTTCTTTTTTCAAATGGCATTTCTATAAATTGTTTTGTCATCTCTTCCAAAATCAATATTTTTGCTTGGTCATAAGAGTTTGTTTTAATTATTGAATCTATTCTTGAAAAATCAAAATTTACTTTTGGATAGTTATTTTTCAAATGAATTTTTACTTCATGTAGAAAGTAAGAAATATTATTTTTGGTATAATATTTTTTAAATATTTTTTTTCTATAGATATAAAAAGGTAATATACAAGCAATTATGATTGATGATAAGATTATGTAATCTAAACCAAGAATCATAATTTTTCAGCTAAATTATTTTAGGGTCTAAAGTATGATTTTTTAAAGTTGTTTTTGCTAAATCATGTTCCCCAATAGCTAAGTTTTCAAGCTCATTTATATGTAAAACAGGAAGATTAATCTCTCTTCCAATTACACTTTCCATATTTTTTCTATTAAAATCTAATAAGTAAAAATCTTGGTCATTATCTACTACAATAAAATCAGCTCCACTATCATAAGCATCAAGCATTAAGGTTGAAGTTAATTTATAAGTTAATTCTGGATTTAAGTGAAAAGTATCTTTTGCTAAATCTTGATTTAAAGATTGTAAGTTAAGCATTTTTGCTTTAAGTTTTGAAATCAAGTTTGATTTTTCGAGTGAATCTTCTGTTTTTAAGTAAGCTAAACTAAAATCTTTGAAGTCATATTTTATCTCTTGTGCTTTTTTAAATGTACCAAAATTGATGGTTTTTGATATAGAAGATTTAAAGTTTTGTTTATCAATAGTTTTTGAAATATTTAACTTATTTTTCAAATTTATAATTTTTTCTTCAATACTTTTCTCAAAGTTAAAAATTCTGTTTTTAAGACTTGTATGAAATTCTATTCCACATTCACACTCTTTAATTGTATGCAATATCTCATTTTCTTTTTGAGGAAATTTTTCTATTAAATCAGAAGCTAATAAAAGTATAGCATCTCCTATATAATCATGCTCTATATTTAAAGTATTTGAAGCATAAAAATATATCTTGTAAGATAAATACAATTCTTCTATTTTTTTATCAATATGAGTAGCTAGTAAATCTGTAGTAATAAACTTATTTAGGATTGAAAGTTTAGAAGTAAAATCATCTTCATTGATTATAAAATCTTTATTTGCTCTTCTTATACTTAGAGGTTCTATTTTTATATCACTACCAAAGTTATCTTTTATTTGTTTACAAGTAGTCATTACATTTATGTAAATACCATTTACAACAAAGTAACTATTTGGGCTATTTTCAAAAGAAAATTCAGCTTCATTATTGAGTTTGTTTAAAACAGTCAAAAGTGTGTTATTTTCTTCAACATTTAAAAAATGTTTTGTGTAATATGGTAAATAGTCTGATTTACAATCAAATCTAAATAAAGAAATTTCAAGTTTCATAATCGTACCTTAAATATTTTCAAGTCTATTTTAGTCAAATATCTCTTAGGAAATAATAATTATTAATTGAAAATAATAATTATTCATTAAAACTTTTGATATTAACACCTATTTTTACTAATTTCCCCTCTAAATCTTCATATCCTCTATCTAAATGATAAATTCTATGAATATTGGTTTCACCATCTGCCACAAGTGCTGCTAAAACTAAAGCAGAACTAGCTCTTAAATCTGTAGCCATAACATCTGTACCGTTTAGTTTATTTGGAGTACCAGTTATACTTGCTATATTTCCATTAAGATGAATATCTGCACCCATTCTTAAAAGCTCACTTACATGCATATATCTGTTTTCAAACAATCTTTCATCAATAGTACTTGTCCCATTTGCTTGGGTTGCAAGAGCCATAAATTGAGCTTGCATATCAGTTGGAAAGCCTGGATATTCTGTTGTTATTATATTTACAGCTTTTATGTTATCACTTGGAAAAATAGTGATTTTATTTTGCTCTGTTTCAATTTTAAAATTCATCTCTTCAAGTTTTGAAATTACAGCTTCTAAATGCAAAGGTTGTACATGCGTAATTGTTAATTTAGAATTTGTAATTGCTCCTGCACATAAATATGTTCCAGCTTCAATTCTATCAGGTATTACATCAAAATCTTTAAATTCCAAAAGTTTTTTATTTGTACCCATAATTGTAATATCAGAACTTCCGATTCCGCTTATATCTAATCCTGCATTTTTCAAAACTTCACATAATTGTACTATTTCAGGCTCTTTTGCACAATTGATAATTTGTGTTTTACCAACAGCAAGTGCTGCTGCCATAATTGCATTTTCTGTTCCACCAACGGTTACTTTGTCAAAAACAATCTTTGCACCCTTTAAACCATTTGGTGCAGTTGCTTTAATATATCCAGCTTTTATTTCTATAGTTGCACCCAATGCTTCCATAGCTTTTAAGTGTAAATCAACAGGTCTTTGCCCAATAGCACAACCACCAGGAAGAGAGACTTCACAATGACCAAATCTTGCTAATAATGGCCCTAATACTAAAATAGATGCTCTCATTGTTTTTACAATATCGTAAGTCGCTTTTGTCTCTTTTAGATTTTGTGTAGAAATTTTTATTTTATTTTTGTCTTTTGAATAATCAGCCCCTAACATTTCTAGTAACTTTAACATTGTATTTATATCAACTACATCTGGAAGGTTTCCGATATTGATTTGATTATTTGATAATATAGTTGATGCAAGTAGCGGTAAAGTGGCATTTTTAGCCCCTGATATTTTTATTTCACCTTGTAGATTTTTAGAAGATTGTATTTTTAGATATTTCATTTTGTTCCTATTGGTTTAGTTCTGTATTTTTAAATGTATTAAAACTATTTATTACTTATTGAGAATAACCGGATTTTAACAAAAGATTAATTAAAATTCGGTTTTTACATCCTAGGATTATAATGGACACTCAAACAATACAAGGCATAAAGTTTATGCTTTTTGCATCACTTTTATTTGCTTTTATGGGAGCTTTTGCAAAAGAACTAAGCTCTTCAATGAGTTCAATTGAAGTTGTATTTTTCAGAAATATATTTGGAGTAGTACTAATTGCTCTTTCTTTATATAAAAAACCAGTAAAACAAACAGGTGGAAAGCCTTTATTACTATTTTTTAGAGGCTTTGTTGGTTTTTTAGCCCTGCTTACATTTTTTTATAATATTTCAAATATCTCACTTGCAGAAGCTATGACTTTTTCTAAAACTTCTACTATATTTACAGCTATTTTTGCATATGTTTTTATAAAAGAAAAATTAGGGATAAGAGGCTGGATAGGTGTTTTTATTGGATTTATAGGAATTCTTTTTATTACAAAGTTTGATGGTAGTACTTTAGATAAAACAGATTGGCTTGGTATTTTTTCAGGTGTAGGTGCTGCTTTAGCATACACCTCAGTTAGGGAATTACGAACTTTTTATGATACTAGGGTTATAGTTTTATCTTTTATGACAATAGGAACAATCGGTCCTATTATTTTGATGATAATTGCAAATTTTTATTCAAATAGTACTTTTGATTTTATGTTTGGAAAATTTACGATGCCAAATCTAAATGATTTATTATATATAACCCTTATGGGAACAACTGCAACCTTTGCACAAATTTATATGACAAAGGCTTATGGGGCTGCAAAGGCTGGGATAATTGGCACTATTTCATATAGTAATTTGATTTTTGCAATAATTCTAGGTGTAATATTAGGAGACAAATTTCCTGATATTTGGATATCATTGGGTATAATTTTAATTATTATTAGTGGAGTTTTGGCTTCAAGTAAAAAATAAGGAGAAACTGTGAGTTTTGATTGGGAATTTTCTGTTATAGAGTGGAGTATTATTATACTTGTAATATTTGCTTGGTATATACATGATAAATATGTTCAAAGAAAGCATCAATTATTGGTAAATTATCCAATTATTGGAAGATTAAGATTTGTTTTGGAAGAAGCAAGGGAACCATTTAGACAATACTTTGGCGATGAAAAGTTTTATGAATCAAAAGATAAATTAGACTGGCTTAATAAAGCATGTCGAGATCTTCCAAATTATGCTTCATTTTCTCCAAGTCAACCTTTGCCATATCCTAAGTTTATGATAAGACATGCCAATATAGTTTTAAATGAAGAAGAGGTTGAAGGTGGTTTTGAAGTAACTTTTGGGCCAAGAAGAAAAAAACCTTTTATTTCTAAATCTATAATTGGAAGATCAGCTATGAGTGATGGTTCTATTTCACCTGAAGGAACAAGAGCTTTTGCAAAAGGTGCACTAGAAGGACAATTTCCTATAAACACAGGTGAGGGTAGTGTAACTTCAAACTTCTTTGTTACACATCAAAATTACAAAGCTGATTACATGAAAGTTGTACATGGTACAAATTTTGAAAAAAAGATAAAAGATGTAGTTCAATTTTTCTTTAATGGAGCAGTTGCAGCTGATGTTTATAGAAAGTTAGTATTTGGAAAAGACCCAGAAGCAGAAACTTATATATTTGACTTACAATCATCACTATTTCATAGAATAAACTGGGATGCTCCACTAGAGTCTTTCCCAAAAGAAGTTCCTACTGATTTACCTGATATTACATTTCAAATAAGTTCTGGATTGTATGGAGCTAGGGATAAAAATGGAAAATTTGATCCTGTAAGATATGAAAAAGTAATGAGATTTTGTCGTATGACAGAGATAAAAATGGCACAAGGTGCTAAACAAACAGGTGGAAAACTAGCTGGTCATAAAGTTACTCCTGCTATTGCATATTATAGAGGTGTGGAAGCATACAAAGATGTTTTTTCTCCAAATAGATTTCCTTACGCAAATACTATTGAAGAACTTTTTGATTTCATTGGTCAATTACAAGAAATCTCTGAAAAACCAGTTGGGGTAAAAATAGTTATTTCTGATTTAGATAATATTGAGCCTTATGCTAAAGAGATTAAAAAAAGAATAGATGAAGGAAAAGATTCATATCCTGATTATATTGCTATTGATGGAGGAAGTGGTGGAAGTGCTACTGCTCCAATTGAAACAATGGAAAGAGTAGGTCTTGATATTAAAGATTCTATTTATTTAGTTGACAAAGTATTAAGAGAGTATGGAGTAAGAGATAAAATCAATTTAGTAGCTAGTGGAAAAGTTTTAACTCCTGATGATGTTATTATAATCATGTCTTTAGGTGCAGATTTTATTCAAATAGCTCGTGGATTTATGATGAGTGCTGGGTGTATTAGAGCTAGATATTGTTCTGGCACTACAGGACATGATTGTCCCGTTGGACTTGCTACTCAAAATAAATCAAAAAGAAAAAAATATTTCGTACACAAACAAGCTAAAAAAGTAGCAAATTATCATAAAAACTTATTGAAAAGTGTAAAAGGTATGTTAGCTATTATGGGACTTAAAAATGTTAGTCAATTGAATAAACATAGAATCATGTTTGTAGATAAAGACGCAAAAGTTTATGATAATATGGATGATGTATTTAAAAGAAAACTAAAAATTGGTAGAGATTTGGAGGACGAATATCATGAACATGGATAAGGTTATTTCTGGATTTTTTATAATTTTAGCGATGACTGTAAACTTTGGATTTGTTTATGGTGATTTGGATACTATGACTCATCATAGTAAATATGAACTTTTTGCTGCAATTATTATAAATGTAATTGCAACAGTTCTTAAGCTAGGTGATAGAACTCAAGTTGGTTCTGTACTTTTAGCAACTTCACTTGTTGCAGATATTCAATTAATATCTGCAGCTTCTGTTTGGACCATAGCTACATATGCAAGTATAGTTACATCTGAAGTTAGTACAACTATTGTTTCTCTTTCTGCTGGGGCATTGTTAGCAAATATTGTTTCTGTGCTTCTTTATGTGGGAGATACATTAAAATCAAAACGATAGTTTCCTTGAAAACGATAGTTTCTTTGAAAACGATAGGTTGAATTTTGGCAAATAGTACATTGTGGATAGTTCTTCTTAGAATGAGAATGCCTTTTATTGTAATAATTGTAACATACACTATTGCAATAACTGGGCTTTTATTAATTGATGGAGTGGATGATAAAGGCAATATTTATCATATGTCAATTTTTGATGCATATTATTTTGTAACTTATACTGCTAATACTATTGGATTTGGCGAAACACCCTATGCCTTTACATATCCCCAAAGGATGTGGGTTAGTTTTTCAATTTATCTTACTGTATTGGGTTGGTTTTATGGTATAGGAACACTTGTATCTTTACTTCAAGACAAAGTTTTATTAGAAGAGCTTAGAAGAAATAAATTCAGAAGAAATGTAAAAAATATAAGACAAAGTTTTATTATAGTCTTGGGTTATAACAACATTACTTCAGAAATTATAAAAAAAGCTCTAAGCTATGATATAAAAACTGTAGTAATAGAATCAGATGAAAATAGGGTAAATGATTTACTTTTAGAAAACTTTACACCTTATGTTCCTGTATTACTTTCTGATGTAAGTTCACCAAAAGTTTTAGAAGAAGCAGGAATAGAAAAAAGTAATTGCAGAGGATTAGTATGTTTATTTAATGATGACAAGTTAAATTTAAAAGTTGCAGTTATGTCTAAAATCTTAAATAGAAATATAAAACTTGTTGTAAAAGCATCAACTGCAAATCAAAGTGAAAATTTAGACGATATTGGAGTTGATATTGTTGCAAATCCTTTTTCTATTATTTCAAAAGAGATTGATATAGCCTTTAAAGCACCAAATATTTTAAAACTTGAAAAATGGATTTACAAAATAGATAACTTGAATGCTCAAACTCCTAATTTCCCTATGGGAAGGTATATAATTTGTGGTTTTGGTCGTATGGGAAATTATTTACAAGATCGATTGAGTGATAATGAAATAGAGTTAGTTTTTATTGAAATCGATGAGAAAAAATTAGCAAATTATAAAGAAGATAGTGTTTCAAGAATAATTATTGGTGATGCTGATGACAAAAGAGTACTCACAAAAGCTGGAATTCTTGAAAGTGTAGCAATAATAGCTGCGACAAATGATGATACAACTAATTTATCTATTTTAAGTAGTGCAAAAAAATTAAATCCAAAAATAGTGACAATAGCAAGAGAGAATGAACTAGGGTATGTCTCAATGTTTCAAAACTCTAGAATTGACCATATCTTTTTGCCTGCAAATATTTTGATAAATAAAACAACCAATGCTTTAATAAATCCCCTATCAGACTTGTTTATTCAAGAGATGATAACTAAAGATGAAACTTGGGCTTCAAGTTTAGTGAAGAGGTTAACTCAAACTATAGATGAAAATCCTTTATTAGAATCAATTGAGATAGATAACTTTGATGCACCAGAGATTTATAAGCATTTAGATAATGGTGAAGAGTTAAAATTAAAAATATTTAGAACATCATTACATAATCGAGAGTTAAATAATAATATAGTACCCTTAGCCTTAATAAGAGGTGGTGAAAAATATTTAATCCCTGATTGGGATATGCCCTTAGAAAAAAATGATAAAATACTTTTTGCCTGCGATGAATATGCAAGAGATGATATGCAAAATATTGCACAAAATATTTATGAATTTTATTATGCCTATAGTGGAAAAGAAAAAAGAACAATTTTAAGAAGGATATTAAAGTGAAAGTTTTAGCTGGACCTTGTGTCTTAGAAGATAGAGACACCGTATTTAGAATAGCTGAAAAATTGAAGCCTTTAAGCGAAGATAAAAGAGTAGAATTTTATTTTAAAGCTTCATTTGATAAAGCAAATAGAACAAGTTTGGATTCATATAGAGGACCTGGGCTTGATGATGGATTGAGACTTTTTGAAGAGATAAAAAAAGAGTTTGGATATAAGCTTATAACAGATATTCATGAGTCACATCAAGCAGCACCTGCTGCTGAAGTTATGGATATTTTACAAATACCTGCATTTTTGTGTAGACAGACAGATTTACTTGTAGCTGCGGCAAAAACATCATGTATAATAAATGTAAAAAAAGGTCAGTTCTTAGCAGCTGATGCTATGAAACATCCAATTGATAAGATACTAAAAACTAGAGGCGTTGATGAGGTTAGTTACCAAAATTCTCTTGATAATAATGTATGGCTTTGTGAAAGAGGAAATACCTTTGGATATGGAGCACTTGTAGTTGATATGAGAAATTTACTTCTTATGAAAGAGTATGCACCTGTAATTTTTGATGCAACTCACTCTGTTCAAATACCAAGTACAGGTGGAACAACAGGTGGTAATTCTGCTTTTGTTCCATCTATGGCAAAAGCAGCAGCAGCGGTTGGTGTTGATGGCTTCTTTTTTGAAACACATATTGATCCAAGTGTTGCTAAAAGTGATGGTCCAAATATGCTAAAAATCGAAGATTTATACAAGACTATAAATGAGATTTTTGCAATCCAAGGGGCTTTAGGATATAATTAGCCCCTTATATAAAATTTTCGGAGAAATTTAAATGAATATTATTGAAGGTAAATTAAGACTTGACGGAAGCGAAAAAGTTCTTATTATAAATGGTAGATTTAATCATATTATTACAGATAGATTAGTAGAAGGTGCAAAAGATGCCTTTATTAGACATGGTGGAAATGAAGCAAATTTAGATTTAGTATTAGTTCCTGGTGCTTTTGAAATTCCTTTTGCTTTAGAAAAAGCATTGGCTTCAGATAAATATGATGCAGTATGTTGTGTTGGTGCAGTAATAAGAGGAGCAACTCCTCATTTTGATTATATTTCAGCTGAAGCTACAAAAGGTATCGCAACTGTTGGTATCAAATCAGGAAAACCTGTTGCAAATGGTGTTTTAACAACTGATACTATAGAGCAAGCAATTGAGAGAGCTGGAAGTAAAGCTGGAAATAAAGGTGCTGAAGCTATGGTTACTATCATTGAAATGTTAGATTTATATAAAGAGATGGGAAAATAGATTGGCAACTAGAACACAAGCTAGAGAGTCTGTAATAGGACTTCTTTATGCATATGACTTAGGTAATGAGGGAATTGTAAAGTTTGTAGATGAAATTTTAGAAGATAAAAAAATCAGAAACAAGCAAAAAGAGTTTGCCTTAAATTTATTTAATGGTGTAGTAAATAATTACGCTCTTATAAATGAACACATCGCTTCACATCTTAATCAAGGAACTATAAAAGATATAGGTTCTGTAGAAAAATCAATTTTAAGACTTGCTATTTATGAAATATTATTTGAAACACTTGATAGAGCTATTATTATAAATGAAGCAATTGAATTATCAAAAAGATTAGCAAGTGATGGTGCACCAAAATTCATAAATGGTGTATTGGATAAAGTTACTAAGGAAGCTTAATGAAACTATGTATTTCATTGGATTTACCAAGTGCAGATGAAAATCTTGAATTAGTAAAAAAAGTAAAAGACTATGATGTTTGGTTAAAAGTAGGATTTAGAACATATATAAGAGATGGAAAATATTTTTTAGAAGAGATAAAAGAGATAAATCCAAATTTTAAGATTTTTTTAGATTTAAAACTTTATGATATACCAAATACTATGGCAGATGCAGCAGAAGAAATAACAGCCTTAGGACTTGTAGATATGTTTAATGTACATGCAAGTGCTGGAATAGATGCTATGAAAACTGTAATGGATAGAATAAAAGATATTCCAAATAGACCTTTAGTTTTAGCTGTTACTGCTTTAACTTCTTTTGATAATGAAAGTTTTAGATCTATTTATAATGAATATATAACAACAAAAGCAACACAGTTTGCAAAAGATACTTTTAATGCTGGCATTGATGGAGTAGTTTGTTCTGCTTTTGAAAGTGCTGATATCAAAAAGAATACTTCTGAGAACTTTATCACTCTTTGTCCTGGTATTAGACCTTTTGGTGAAGATGCAGGGGATCAAAAAAGAGTTGCAGATATTCCATTTGCAAAAGAAAATTTTGTGGATTTTATTGTAGTTGGAAGACCAATTTATAAAGATGAAAATCCAAATGATGTAGTTAAAAAGATTTTAGAGAATATTTAAAAGCTTTTTAGTAATAAAATTTCAAAAGTTAATAAAAAATCGTTAAAAATTAAGCGATTTTTTAACTTTATTTGTCTAAAATCACAGTCCTAATTCAAAGAAGGACAGTTGGGTGAGTGGCTGAAACCACATCCCTGCTAAGGATGCGTACTGGCAACGGTACCGAGAGTTCGAATCTCTCACTGTCCGCCATTAGGAATCCTACAAAATCGAGCTTCCCAAAACTTTTTCAAAATTTCGGACAACAATTCGGACAAAATACAGTTCAACATTTTCTTTTTAAGTAAATTTCAAGTGGATAACTCCAATTTTTTTATTAATTTTAACAAGATTTTTTTAATAATACCTTAGTTTTTTGTTTAAATTAATGGACAGGCAGGGCTTAAATCTCTTGATAATTTTTATATAGATTCCCTAAACATGGGGATAAAATGTTCATACTACATTTTCGGACAAAAACTCGGACAAAAAAGTTCTAAATTTTTGTATGTATTTTTAATTGTTTCCATCAAAAATGTGTTTTTTAGTGAATAACTTCAACTTTTTATTGTTTGAACTTAGGTTTAAAATAATTATGGAATGTATATATATCCTTTAAAGGAAAGAGGGAAAAGTATTATACAAAAATTGAATCATATATTCATTTTTCTTTGTATTCTTTTTAATAAATTAAGACTTATAGTTTTTATTATAAAATGATTCAGGAAAAGTAAAATTATCATCTTGAAATTTAGTTTTCCAAAAATTGTGAATTCCTAATGCAATGTGTTTAAAATCTTTATAGTTAATTAAATCGCTCTTTGCATTATTGCAAACATAACATGCTAAACTACAATTACTCTCTGAATAAACATTATTATCATCATGAGTTAATATCCTTTCTATTTCAAGTCTTTTACCTCTTTTTCTTTTTGATAGATTTGGTTTTGAAAAATAATTCTTTAAAAGATTTTCAGGAACTCCACAATAACAACAAGTCTTTGGTTGAAGTATATACCACTTATAGAATTTTGTTATTGTCTTAAAGCCCTTTTCTTTATCTTTTGACCATCTTGATTTTACATATTGAATATCTTGATTTTCATTTTCAAATTCATTAAATTCTGATTCTGTTAAATTAAGATGTTTAATTATAATTTTTTTGATAGTATTTCCTATTTGTTTAATTTCAGCGATTGTCATATTTTCAAATTCTGGTTCATCGTTTAGCAGTTCATAACTATCTAATGAACCATTAAGTTTCATTTCAAGTAGTCTGGCTTTCTTAATATCTATTTCCCCTCTAAGCATTTTCTCTTTCCTTTAAATATCATTTCTTTTCCATAAAATGGATTATACTCTTTAAGATAAGATGGAGATAATATTGAGTTTTCGAAATTCCAATTCAATTCTTTTATTATAATTCTTTGCATTAGTACTTCTACATTTCTATAGACTAATAATAAATCAGTTGGCGGGAGTTCTTCATGACCATGAGAAATACAGTTTCTAACATTTTTAATAGTTTTTATATCCATCAGGTCATCACAAAAAATATTTTCTTCTTTTAAAAACTTTTGCTTGTGGTCTGGATTAGCACCTTTCATTCTAATAATTCTTTCAAGTAAATAGACTAATCCTGTAATTTTATTTTCGAGTGTATTATTTCTATTATTAATTACATTAAATCTTGTGATTATTTTATTTAAGAATTTCATTTCTTCTAAATCTTTAGACAATATTACTTTAAAAAAATTATCAAACTCTCTAAAGTCAATCATTTCATAAGCAGAATATTCTTCTTTATACATCCTATTACCTATGTAATAATTAATTGGAATATTATTTATTACTCCATAGGTTTTATAAAAATCAACTTTTCTATGTTCTATAAAGGTCATAATAGAAAATATATAATTTACAATAGGTAATCTACTTTTATAGAATTGAAGAAAATGTTTGCATGGAGTTAAAAAATCAATCTTAAATTGATTTTGAGTAGGAGAAGTATCAACTGTTATTTTATTAATATTTAGATGAGTTAAATTGTCAAATTTTAAATCATCTTTACTTTTAAGGCTTTTTTCTCCATTATAGTTATTAAATTCAAAGTAAGATGATTTTAAGTAGTTTGATTTAGAGAAATTGAAAATAAATTCATTTGTAGATTTTACTGTAAACTCATAAATATTAAGTAAATGTTTATAAAAGCTTATTTCTGCATAACCTATTGCCCAATCTCCAGCTTTTGGTGAAATAGTCATAGTTCCCATTAAAATATTAGTCATAATAAATTTATGTTTTGACTCATATGCTTCAAAACACAGATTGTTAATATTACTTTTATTTAATATACTTAAATCTTTATATTCTTCATAATTATCTAAATAGAAGTACATATGTGCTTTTTCAGCTTTTCCTTTTGGAAGCCATAAATATGTTTTAAAAGGTTTTTTATTAATTATCTTTTTATTTACTAATAAGTTTCCAAGAAGAGTAGTGTACTCAGATTCTTCTTTTTTTAAGAAATTCATCTATTTTTAACCTTTCATAAAATTGAATTTTATTTTCTTCTTAATGCATAAAATTTATTATTCTTCAATAAATAGTAAAAATTCTAATCCAATCCTTGTAACTCTTCTTGATAGTAGTCCATCTCTTGTCATCATTGCTGAAACTGACTCAGTATTAATTAAATCTTTCGAGTATAAATCCTTAAAGATACTTCTATAAATATCTGGATTTTTTTTTAGTTCTGGATATACTCCTTCTATTATTGTTGTAAGTGAATCTGAGTATATGTTAGAAAATAAATGTTCAAATTCTTTTGGATTATTAAAAAGCTTTAAAAGTTTAATATGCCATATAGTAAATACATCTATATAATTGATAAAAATTTGTTTTAAAGAAAAATCAATTGATGGAGTATTAAGAGCCGTATTTATTAACGCATTTCTTAAAGCATCTAATTTTTCTTTTTGATGAGTTTTCAGTGCTATTTCAGTAGCTTTTAACGATATATCTATAAAAACATCATTCTCTTTAAGTTCTTCATATTTAATCTTTCCTTCACTTTCGAGAGCTAATACTCTTTCTCCTAACTGTTGAAACCAATTATCTCTTCTTTCTTGTAATTTAGGGGTTACTAACATATTCATAATTTCAATAATTGGAGCACCAAAAATTGGAACGAGACTTACTCCTACTTTAAATGAGTCAACTAAAGAATCATCAAGTTCAGTTTTAATTGGGTAATTATCATTTTCCATTCTATTCCCTATTTAAATTTTATATGTTTATATTTTTTCTCTATGTTCTTCTTCAATTCACTTTCTATAAAAGCTCTTCCTTCATTAATACAAATCTCTTTTAAATCTGCATGTATATTTAATTTACCACAATTATCACATTTAATATTTTCATCTTCTTTGGGCTCATAATTTTCTTCTGGCAACTCAAACTTAGTAGAGCCACAAAAAATACATTTAAGAGCTATTTGTGTTCCTTTAACCATTGCATTTCCTTTTCAATTTTATTAAGTCTTTTGTTTAAATCTATGTTATTGTATTTTGTTTGTTATATAGGATGTTGCAAATGCAATTAATGAAGCTGTAATTAAAGGAACAATAAATTTTTCTAATGGGTATGTAAATATTTTCTTCTTAGATTCTTTTCTGTTTAAAAGAATTGCCTTTGCATTCATCATCCCTTTTTCTGTGAATTCTAAATTGTTAAATTCTCCATTAGTTACAGTTTTCTTTAAAAGATTTTCATTTAGTGCTTTAACAAGAGCTTTTTTAATTAGTTCATCATCCCTCAATTTTGTTTTATTTTTAAATTCTGTTAAATCTTCTCCTTCTGTAAATATTTCGTCAGGATGTTTAGTAAAATATTTTTCTGTTTTTGAAAATTTAAAATTAAATCTAACAGAATTTCTACTATAAGCATTTTGTTCTATACTCATTTTCAATTTTTGTTAGCATATCTCTTCTTACCCAACCTTCTATCTCTTGTCCACCTTCATCTTCAAATTCAATTTTAAGCCAATTTTTATGAGAATCAATTTTTTCAACAAAAACATTTTTATTTAATTTCATAATGATTATTGAATTATTTTTAGTAGATGGCTCAGTTCTTACTCTTACTTTATTTCTATTTATTTTATAATAGGAATCAGAAGTTATACTTTGAAAGTAATTTCTATATGTTGAATAAATAAATGGAAGAATTACACACATGAAATATATAACAAAAGTAACATATCTTTTTTTTGAAAAACTTTCTACTAAATAACTTATATCTGGAAATATATGTTTAAAAGTATCAATTATATCATCTAATGTTTTCTTATCTTCACTTGTTAGTAATTCAATTTGCTCTTCCAATTCTTTTTGGGTAGATTTTTCAACTTTAAATGAAGAAATGTCTAATATTTTTAATGCTTTGTTTAATTCTACTAAATTTGATTCTCCAATTGAATTGTTTAATAAAGTTAATGACTCCATAGCACTTTTTATTGGATTAAGAGTTTTTTCTAATTCTTTAAATGGATTTAATATTAAATCCATTTCACCTTGAATTTTCTTAAAAGGATTAAATATATAATCTATTTCATCATGAAGTTTTTTTAATGGATTAAGGTCATATTCCATTTTTTTTTGTAATTCTTCTAATGGAGAAGTATAAGATGGAATTGATATTCCAATTGGAGGAAGAGCAATTGGTTCTATTGCTTTGAATGAACCAAAGGTTGGTAATTCAATTGGCTTTATTGAATCCATTAGACTTTTCGTCGGATTGAGAAGTGCTTCCATTTCTGCATTAAATTTCTTCATTGGATTTAAAAGCTCTTCAATCTCTTTATTATAGTCTTTCAACTTCTATCCTTTGCAATGTTCAATCTTTTATGATAAATAGTTTTCTCTTTTGTTTTTAATGTATAATATAAATAAAGATACTACGTATTTTTATAATTCATAAAAATTTTTTATATAATGTTATTTTAACAAAAATATAATATAAACTATAAAATATCACAAATTGTAATGAAATATTTTTACTTTATTGTATCTAAGTTCCTAATTATTTTTAAGATATATATTAATTACTAAAAGACCTTGATTTTGTATAATAAATTACTTTCAAAAACCATTCAAAAATTTAACTCTTTTTAAGATTTACTTTGTATAATTTCAGTCCAAAAAGATTAAGAGATAACTTCAAAATTATCAATTGTTCTTTTCGGACAATTTTCGGACAGAATTTAAACTTTTTTAGTTGTTTTTGTCTAAATATGAAGATTGTTTTAATTCAAGATGTGCGATTTTATCGTGATTGTGTTCATTTATTGTTCAAATGTTGAGCATTCGAATCTCTCACTGTCCGCCACTATTGAATTAGTGAGGGTCTATAGCTCAGTTGGTTAGAGCACTCGGCTCATAACCGAGTGGTCCTGTGTTCGAGTCACAGTAGACCCACCATTTTATGGTACTTTATAGAAGTTTTGCAAACTTCTTTTAAAAATGTAAAAATTTATTTTTAATACATTTTTAATACAACTTGTAAAAAAGCGGGAGTAGCTCAGTTGGCTAGAGCTTCTGCCTTCCAAGCAGATTGTCGCGAGTTCGAGTCTCGTCTCCCGCTCCATAAAAAAACTAATAAATCATATTGTAGATAGGTGTCTGAGCGGTTGAAAGAGTATGCTTGGAAGGCATATGTAGATAATATCTACCATGGGTTCAAATCCCATTCTATCTGCCACTTTTATAACTTCTTGAAAAGTTTTGAACAGTATTTAGTATACGCTAATTCTAAAATAAATATTTAATACTATGCTCTATACGCATCCATAAATACATTAACAGCTCTTATTGCCATTTGGTCCATTTCTTCTTTTGAATATTCTATGTCAATATTTAAAAGAAATTGATACATTAATTCTGATTCTAGTAGTCCACATAAGTGCTTTGCGGCAATAATTGTATTTGTTTTCTTAATTTTATTTGACTGCATAGTTTTTTCTAAAAAGGTAGAAATGATATTTTGACTTTTTAATACTCTATTGTTGTAAGCAATTCTTCCTAAGTCTGTTATTCCTGATTGACTTATTGTTAGTTTTCTTAATTCTCTTAATTTTGGTGAATATAAAAAAGCTAGTTGTCTTTTACCAAATTCACATAATTGTTCATATGCATTTTCAATTTTAGCAGATTCAGAGATTGTTTCGTATACAAATTGAAATTCCTCTTCATTTGAGATAGAAATTACTTCAAAAAACAACTCTTCTTTTGAAGGAAAATAGTTATATAGTGTTGTTTTAGAACCTCCAGCTCGAGCACAAATTTTTGACATAGAAGCTCGTTCAAAGCCAAACTCTCTAAAGACTTCAGTTGCAGCTTGAATTATTGTTTGTCTTTTTGTTTCTGTTTTTTTTCTCATTAAAATTTCTTTTCAATTTAATATTTTAAAGTTATCTTAACATGTAAAAAGATAATATTCCTTTAAATGAACAGTACAGTACAGTACAATTTTGAAGAAAGGTATAAATGAAGAATATAAATACTAATTTATTATCAAAATATTTTAAAACAATATCGGCAATAACTACACTTAGTATATTGATAAATGGGTGTGCACTAATTCCTACTGAAAAAGAGTTAGTCAAACCAAATACAATATCAAATTATAAATCAAAAGACTCTTTTGATAGTAAAATTAAAACACAGTGGCCAAAAGAGTCATGGTGGAAAATCTATGGTGATAAACAACTTGATGAACTGATAAGTGAAGCACTTAAAGATTCACCAAATATGGCTTCTGCAATGGCAAGGCTAAATCAAGCAGATGCTTATACTCAAGTTACAAAATCATCAAATCTACCACAAATAAGTGCAAATGCACAAGCAACAGAAGAAAAACATAGTTATAACTATATTACTCCTCCAAGTGCTACTCCTAAAGGTTGGAATGACTATGGACAAGCTACTTTGAATTTTTCTTGGGAGTTAGACTTTTGGGGTAAAAATCGTGCAACGATAGCTGCTAGTATTTCAAATGTAGAAGCTATGAAAGCAGAACTTGCACAAACAAGGTTGACTCTTTCTAGTGCAATAGCAAGCAACTATGCTGAATTGGCAAGATTGTTTGCCAATATGGATGAATTAAAAGAGTATTTAAAAGTTCAAAATAAATTATTAGTATTGTTAAACCAAAGATATGAAAATGGGCTTGAAAACAAATCAGCTGTAGATGATGCAAAAAGTTTATTGGCAAATGCTCAAGGAAATGTTTTATCATTAGATGAGCAAATTTCTTTACAAAGAAATAAAATAGCAGTATTAATGGGAGCTGGACCAGATAGAGGACTTAAAATAAGTCGTCCAACAATTGATTTTTATAAAAAAGAATTCGCTTTGCCCAATGACTTAGCTGTTAATTTATTGGGAAGAAGACCAGATATAATAGCTGCAAAAATGCAAGTAGAATCAAAAGAATATTTAATACAAGAGAAAAAAGCAGAGTTTTATCCTAATATAAATCTTTCAGCATTTATTGGATTACAGTCTTTAGGTTTAAATTTACTTCATGAAAAAGATTCTTATATGGGTTCAGTTGGTCCTGCTATTTCATTGCCTATTTTCACAGCAGGTAGATTAAAAGGTGATTTGCGTACAAATATAAGTTTATATGAACAAGCAGTTGCAAACTATAATCAAACTATAACTCAAGCTTTAAAAGAAGTTGCAGATGCAGGAACTAGTCAAAAATCATTGACAAAACAGATTTTAAAATCTCAAGAAGCACTTGATTCTTCAAAAGAAGCTTATGAAATAAAAACAAAGCGTTATGAGGGTGGGCTTAGTAATTATTTAGAAGTCTTATACTCACAAGAAAATCTTATAAATGCAAAAAGAAATTTTATAAATCAAAAAAGTAGAGCGCTTACTTTAGATATAGCACTTAAGTATGCACTTGGAGGCGGATATACTCAACAATCGCCTATGAATGAAAAAGGAAATAATAATGGAAGAAAATAAAAAAATCACTGAAAAAGTAAAGAAGAATCAAAGTAAAAGAAAAAAAGTACTTTCGATTTTTTTTGTATTGATTATCTTAGTAGGGGCAGTTTTTGGTTTGTATTGGTATTTTTATGCTTCACACTATATTTCAACTGATAATGCATATACAGATGTAGAAATTGCACAAGTTACTCCCTCTGTGGGAGGTACAATTAGTGATGTACTTGTTACAAATACACAAGTTGTAAAAAAAGGTGATATTTTAGTAAAAATAGATCAAACTGACACTTCTTTAGCTGTAGAAGAAGCAAAAGCGAATTTAAGTTTAGCAATTCGTCGTGTAAAAGGGTATATGGCAAATAATAATGGACTAAATGCTTTAATAGAAGCAAGAAAAGCAGATGAAATGAAAATGAATGCAAAACTAAGTTCTGCAAAAGCTGACTTTAAAAAAGCACAAATAGATTTAAAAAGAAGAGAAGATTTAATCTCATCTGGTGCAATTTCAGCAGATGAATTAACAAAAGCAAAAAATGCTTATGAAAATGCAAAATCAAACTTAGATTCAACCCTAGCAGAAGTTAAACAATCAAAATCAAATATTGTTTCAGCAATTGGTTCAAGAAATCAAAATGCAACAAGAATTGATAATGTAAGTGTAGAAAACAACCCAGAAGTTCTTTTAGCAAAAGCTAGATTAGACCAAGCGATTGTAAACCTTAATCGAACAATTATAAAAGCACCAATATCTGGAATAATTGCAAAAAGACAAGTAGAACTTGGACAAAGAGTTCAAGCAGGAACTCCTTTATTATCAATTGTTCCTACACATAATATATATATAAATGCAAATTTTAAAGAGGGTAAATTAGGAAGAGTTAAAGTTGGACAAGATGTTATTGTTCATGCAGATATTTATGGAGATGATGTTACCTATCATGGTGAAGTAGAAGGTTTTTCTGGTGGAACAGGGGCTGCTTTTTCTTTAATCCCTGCACAAAATGCTACGGGAAATTGGATTAAAGTTGTTCAAAGAGTACCAGTTCGTATAAAACTAATTCCTGAAGAGTTAGAAGCTCATCCTTTAAAAGTAGGTCTTTCAATGGATGTAGAAATAAATACTTTTAATCAAAAATAAAATGAGAGTCTATTATGCAAAATGAAAAAGCTTCTTCTGAAGAAGTTATAGGAGAATTTAAATTATCCCCTACAATGTTTTGGGTTGCTGCACTTATGCTTACAACTGCAAATTTTATTGCAGTTTTAAATATGACTATTGCAAATGTATCAGTTCCTCATATTGCTGGAAATCTAGGAGCAACAGCTTCTCAAGGTACTTGGGTAATCACAGCTTATGCAATTGGTGAAGCAATAACAGTGCCACTTACAGGTTGGTTTGCTCTTAGGTTTGGTGCTGTAAAAGTATTTGTGGTTGCTATGATTATGTTTGGTCTTTTTTCTATAGTTTGTGGTCTTTCTGATTCTTTAGGTCTACTTGTTATTGCACGAATATTTCAAGGATTTTCCGGTGGACCTTTGATGCCACTTTCTCAAACACTACTTTTACGACTTTTTCCAAAAGAAAAAGCGGGAGTTGCTATTGGAATGTGGTCTATGACAACACTTGTGGCTCCTGTTTTAGGTCCTATTGTAGGAGGTTATGTTTGTGATGAATATAGCTGGCCTTGGGTATTTTTCTTAAATTCACCTATTGTTATTATTTGTGGTTTTTTTGCTTGGCAATTATTAAAAGATTATGTTGAACCTTTAGTTAAAAAACCTATTGATGTGACTGGATTGTTTTTATTAATTATTTGGGTTGTATGTTTACAATTAGTATTAGATGAAGGTAAAGATCTTGATTGGTTTAGTTCAACTAAAATAGTAATATTAGCAATTATCTCTTTTATAAGTTTTGTTAGTTTTATAATTTGGGAATTTTATGATGAACATCCTGTTGTTGATTTAAAAGTTTTTAGACATAGGGGCTTTACCATTAGTGTACTAACTGTAAGTTTGGCATTTGGTGCATATTTTGGTGCCAATGTTTTAACTCCTCTTTGGCTTCAAACTTTGATGGGATATACAGGAACGCAAGCTGGTCTTGCAGCTTGTTGGACAGGAATTGCTGGGCTAACAGTCGCTCCATTTGTGGCAAAAGCTGCAACTACTACAGATGCTAGAAAATTGGTTTTTGTAGGTGTTTTATGGCTTGGTCTTATGACTTTTTGGAGAGGTATTGCAAATACAGATATGGCATTTATTGATGTTATGTTGCCTCTATTGTTTATGGGATTTGGACTACCTTTCTTTTTTATTCCTGCAATGGGTTTATCCCTTTCAAGTGTTGAAAAAAATGAGGTGGATTCTGCAGCTGGATTATTGAACTTTGTTCGTACACTTTCAGGAGCTTTTGCCACATCATTTGTAGCAACTGCTTGGAGTAATAAAACAATTGAAAATCATGCTAATTTGGTAGCCATTACAGATAGTGATAATAGTATAAGAATGGCAATGGAGAATACAGGAATGAGTACGGATTTGATTAATCAGACAATAAATATGATGATAAATAAACAAAGTGTAATGTTGGCAACCAATCAAGTTATGATTACTCTTTCAGTGGTATTTGTTTTAGCAGCTCTTATGATTTGGGGAGCTCCCAAACCAGTGAAAATACCAAAAACAACTGGCGGTCACTAGATATAGAAAAGAGCTAAATGTATTTAATTTTTAGCTCTTTTAAAAACTTTTTTTAATATGTTGATAATAACTAAAAGTAAAAAACCTACAATAAAACCTACTATTAGCTGATTTAAAATAAGAGGAATATTTTCAAAAAAAAGCTCTTCTATTGGATGAATATTATGTGAAAGAATTCCTCCTCCCACTAAAATCATGGCAAAAGTTCCAACAACTGCTAAAAACTTAATTATCTTTGGCATAAGTTCAATCAAAAAATTTCCAAATTTTAATCTGTTTTTTTTAATCAACCAAAATCCAATATTATCCATTCTAATAATAAGTGCTACTACCCCATATACTCCAAAAGTAGCAGATATTACAACCATTGTTGCAACAAAAATCTGTAAGGGTAAGGTTTCATTTAATACAGTACCTAAAGAGATAATGACAATCTCAATAGAAAGAATAAAATCTGTTAATATTGCTGATTTTATTTTGTCTTGTTCTATTTTTAAGATATTATCGCTTGTTGAATTTATAATCTCTTTTTCGTGGTGACTATGTAGTTTATTGTGAAAATACTCTTCTATTTTTTCAGCACCTTCATAAAGAAGGTATAATCCACCAAAAATTAGAATATAAGGGATAAGAAAGGCTGCAAAAGCACTTAATATAAATGCTAGAGGTAGGATTATGGCTTTATTTCTTAGTGAACCTTTTATAATCGCCCAAATTACTTTTAGCTCTCGCTCTTGACTAAAGCCCATTGCTTTTTGGGCATTTACTGCCAAGTCATCACCTAAAATTGCAGCAGTTTTTTGAGTGGCAATTTTAGTTGTAACTGCTACATCATCAGCCAAAACAGCAATATCATCTAAAAGGGCGAATATACCTGAAGCCATTATTAGCCTTTATTTAAAATTATTTATCATATATTATAAACTTTATTCATGAGTATAAAATGCTCTATCTCCTGCATCACCAAGACCTGGTCTTATGTATTTATTATCATCAAGTCTTTCATCTATTTGAGCTATGAAGATATCCACATCAGGATGAGCTTCTTGAACAGCTTTTATACCTTCTGGGGCTCCTAAAATATTTAAAGAGATGATTCTTTTGGCACCTTTACTTTTTAAATAAGAAATTCCATCTATAAGTGAACCACCAGTTGCTACCATTGGATCTAATAAAAGAACAGTTTTATCTTCAATATCTGGGATATTCTCATAAAAAAGTTTTGATAAAGCAGTCTCTTCATCTCTTTTCATAGCTAAAAATCCACTTCTTGCATATGGTAAAGTTCTTAAAATACCTGTAAGCATAGGTTCACCAGCTCTTAAAATTGGTACTAATACTAATTTTTGTACTTCTATCATCTGAACATCTAAAGGGCCTTGCCATGTATTTATATTTTGTGTAATTGTATTAAAATCAGATAAGGCTTCAGCAGCAATTATTCTTGAAATCTCTTCGATTGTAAGTCTAAATTCATTTGATGCTGTTCTTACATCTCTTAATCTATTTATTAGATGTTTTACTAGTATATTAGTACTTTCTTTATACATATTTTGTCCTATTTTATTTTATTATTTTGGCCAGATTATATCGCAAAATTGCTTATATACTAAACAGTGGTTTACATAATATTAACCATTATTTGGTTACCATAACAAAATTATTTAAATAAAGAGGATAAATGAAACCCACAGATTATAATTTTAGAATCAAGGATTCTATTCTTGGTATTCAGTTTTTGTTTGTTGCTTTTGGTGCACTTGTACTTGTGCCAATTTTGACAGGACTAGATCCAAATGTTGCACTTTTTACTGCTGGTCTTGGTACTTTAGTATTTCAACTTGTAAATAGAAAAACAGTTCCACCTATCTTTTTAGCTTCATCTTTTGCTTTTATTGCTCCTATTTCTTATGGGGTAAAAACTTGGGGAATAGCTGCAACTATGTCAGGACTTGTTGCTTCTGGACTATTTTATGTTGTGCTTAGTTTTATTATTAGACTAAAAGGTGATAATTTTATTCATAAACTTTTACCAGCTGTTGTTGTAGGACCTGTTATTATCTCTATTGGACTTATTTTATCACCAGTTGCTGTTAATATGGCTATGGGTAAAACAGGAGATGGAGCGATTGTTTTAATTCCCTTTGAAACAGCCATTATTATCTCTATGATTTCTCTTTTTACTATGGTATTTATATCACTTTTGGGAAAAGGTATTTTCAAACTGATTCCTATCTTAGGTGCAATTTTGGTGGGTTATGTTGTTTCAATATTTTTTGGGGTAGTTGATTTTTCAATTGTAGCAAAAGCTTCTTGGTTTTCTATGCCAAATTTTACAGCACCAGAATTTAACTGGCAAGCTATTATCTTTATTTTACCAATTGCTATTGCTCCTGCTATTGAGCATATTGGTGATATGTTGGCTATTTCAAATGTTACAAAAGTAGATTATCTTAAAAAGCCAGGATTAAAAAATACACTTTTAGGTGATGGTTTAGCAACTTCTGTTGCATCAATGTTTGGTGGTCCACCAAATACTACATACTCAGAAGTTACAGGAGCAGTTACAGTAACAAAAGCATTTAATCCCGCAATTATGACTTGGGCTGCAATTGCTGCTATTGTTTTAGCCTTTGTTGGAAAATTAGGTGGAATACTAGCTACTATTCCAGTTCCAGTTATGGGTGGAGTTATGCTATTACTTTTTGGAATTATTGCAAGCGTTGGTATCTCTACTTTAGTAAGAGCTAATATTGATTTTAACTGTCCTAGAAACTTAGTTATTGTTTCTATGATTTTAGTTTTTGCAATTGGAGGAATGACCTTTAATTTTGGTGGAGTTTCATTTTCAGGAATTGGACTTGGGGCGATTACTGGTATATTTTTAAACCTTATATTACCACAACCACGAAAAGATGATCATATACTTTAGATAAAAGGAGAAAATCTCCTTTTATCATCTTCTTTAAAATTTTTAATTTATTTATTTTTTGTCGCTAGATTGAAACCATATTAAAGTAAAATTTTTTTCCTTAATAAAATTGATGGAGAAATAAAATGAAAAAATCTATCGAAGAAGCTGTAAAAGCAAAAAAAAGTACAGATTCAAAAGAGTTAAAAAAGCTTTCAAAATCTTCTCATTATAAAGTTAGAAGAGCAGTATCTAGAAATCCATATACTTCTCAAAAAACTTTAAAAAAACTACAAAATGACCCTATCTTAAATGTTGCATATATGGCAAATAAATTTGCAGAAAAAAAAATCTTATTTAAAGATTCTCCCTCTTTAACTTATCCTTGTGTTATTTGCGAAGAAGATGAATCAGAGTTTCATATTATATGTGCTACTTGTAATAAAACTAATTCCCCTAAAAGTACAAAACTATTCTCTTAAAAAAGATAAATAAATAATTTCCTTATGGTATAATTTCACAAAAAATAAGGAAAAATAGTGAAAAAAGTCTTATTATCAACAGTGTTTTTTGTAATGACACTTTCTCATGCGGGAATGTTTGATCAAGTTACAAATATGGTTTCTAGTGAACTTTCAAAAACAACAAGTGAAAATGACCTAATAAGTTCTATTACAAAAAATATGAATATAACTCCAACTCAAGCTACAAGTGGAACAGCAACAATTTTGCAGTATGCAAAAAATCAAATTTCTGATACTGATTATACGGGTTTGTTAAAAGATGTTCCAGCTTTAGGTAATCTAAATACTTCTTCATTGACAGATGGTTTATTGAAAAAAATTAGTTCAGCTGAGTCTGTACAAACTGCATTTAAAACTTTGGGGATGGATTCTAGTATGATTAGCCAGTTTGTGCCATTAATTATAGAGTATGCAAAAAAAGTAGGTGGTGTTGATTCTTCTACTCTTTTAACAAGTGCCTTAAAAGGCTTGTTATAATTTAACTATTATTTGTTTTGTTGTATTTTGCTCATTTCTTCTTTAAATATTCCAATGAAGTGATTTACAACATTACTATCCAAATGACTTGACATGTCTTTTTTCATCATAACAAGTGTATTAAAGGTCCCCATTGAATTTTTATAACTTTTATTAGTAGTCAGGGCATCAAATACATCACACACAGCAATTATTTTTGCAAAAACACTCATATGTTCAGCTTTTTGTTTATCTGGATATCCTGTACCATCAACTCTTTCATGATGATTTCTAATACCTGAAAGTATGTCTTTATTTGTAACACCTAATTGTCTTGCCAATGCCCATCCATACATTGGATGCTTTTTAACTTCATTAAACTCATGTTCAGTTAGTGCACCTTCTTTATTTATGATTTTATCACTAATTTGAGTTTTCCCTAAATCATGAAGTAGGGCAGATGTTCCTAAGTTTTCTAAATCTCTTTTATTCAATCCCATATGTTTACCAAGACATAAGGAATAAACACTCACATTTAGAGAATGAGTATGTGTATAATAATCACTTGCAAGTATTGTTATAAATGAACTTACTGAGAAACTATCTTGTAAAATTGTACTTACCATATCATTTACTATAGTTTCTACTTCTTTAACATTTTTTATTGTCTGTGGATTCTCAAATATTTTATTTACAGTAGTTCCAACTTCTGCATAGAAGTTTTTCATATTTTTTGGGATTAATTTTTTACTCATAAAACTTTTATAATAACTTTCATAAAATTTTTTTTCATTTTCATGAACATACAAATATTTGTAGTCAGAAAGGTTTTCAATATCATGAGCAATTAGTTTTCTACTTTTTGTAGAAACTAGAGAAACATTTTCTTCTTTTGTATTTTTTCCATATATATCAAAGAAAAATTCAACACCTTCATTTATTATTTCTTTATTAATAAGATAATATTTTTCTCTATTTGTTGTGTATTCATTCATGCCCATTTTAAACTCACTTAGTAATTATGGTATTAATTCATCTATAGTAGTCTAAAAAAAATAAAACTAATATTAAAAAATAATTTTATTATGTATTATTATATAATCTACTTAGTTATCAAATTGTTAATTATAATTTAGTTATCCAATTTTTATTTTGACATTCATCTATTATTTCTTTAAAAAATCACTAATGATTTTTTTATGGTCAAAGACTAATTTATCAAGTGGGATTTTATCTTTTTCATATATAAATACTTCTTTTGCATCATCTTGAGCTATAGGTTCTCCATATGCTTTACAAATAAAAGCTAGTGATACCGTATGAAATCTTTCATCTCTTTTTGGGTCTGAGTAAACTCCAAGGAGTGATTCAATTATAACATCAAGTGAGGTTTCTTCTTTCATCTCACGAACTACTGCATTTTCAACTGTTTCGCCAATATCAACAAACCCACCAGGAATAGCCATTCCTAGTGGTCTGTTTAGTCTTTCAATTAAAACTATTCCTCTAAAATTTTCTTTTTCATCATACAGTTTTATGATGCCATCAACTGTCAAATAGGGTGTCTTTATCATTGTTTTCTTTCTATAATATTTTTTCTAGTATATCAAAGGTTGGATAAACTATTAATAGGTGAAATAAAATTCTCATGAAGACTGCTAAGTCTTCATGAGAGTTTATTAGTTTCATAAAACAATAGAATACCTACTAACAATATCCAAAATCATCTTCCCATATTCATGGGACTTATCCAAAGTCAATCTATCCTTGGTACCAGAAATACCAACAGAAGCAATCAAAATATTCTCATGATTAAATAAAGGAACACCCACACATCTCATACCATCTTGATACTCTTTATCATCAATAGAATAACCATTTTCTCTAACTTCTTTTAAAGTATCTTCTAGACTCTTTAAACTTGTAATAGTATTGTGAGTATATGAGTTTAATTTTACTTTTTCCAAATCAAAGTTTCCAAAAGCTAAAATTGATTTACCTAAAGCATTTGTATGCAAAGGAGCTTGTAGTCCTATTTTATTTCTTGTTTTAATTAGCCTATCTGAGTTATCAAATTGATTTAAATATAAAACCTTGTAATTATCAAAAATACCCAAATATGCACATTCATTTGTATTTGAATATATCTCTTCTAAAAGGGAGTTTGTTTTCTTTACTATAAGTTCTATTCTTGTTTTTGAGTTTGTTGGTTTTGTTATATCTGTAGCGATGATTTCATTTGATTTTTCTAAGTGTGTGATAAAACCTTCTTCTTGAAGAGTTTTAAGAAGCCTTGACATAGTACTTTTTTCGATATTTAGTTTTTTGCATAGCTGTTTTGCTAAAATAGGTTTATCATAGTTTATGATTTCTTTATAAACTTGTAAACCTTTTGTAAAAGATTTGTTAGTTGACATAATAAAACTCTTTTTGTTTATTATATCAAATAACAGAACTTTTTTAGTAGTTCTGTTATTTTAAAATTTAAGCTAGAAGTTCATTGAATTTTGCAAGCCATTTAGGATGAGCTGGCCATGCAGCAGCTGTTACTAAGTTTCCTTCAACAATAGCATCTTCAAAGCCAATATCAGCCCATGTTCCTCCATTTGTAGTAAGGTCTGGTGCACAAGCTGGATAACAAGAGCAAGTTCTATCTTTGACTATCCCAGCAGCAACTAATACTTGAATACCATGACAAACAGAAGCAATTGGTTTATTTTTTGAATTGAAGTTTTGAACTATTTCTAAAACCCTAGGATACAATCTGATGTATTCAGGAGCTCTTCCTCCTGGGATTAGAAGTGCATCATAACTATTTTCATCTATCTCATCAAAAGAGGCATTTAATGTAAATTTATGACCTGGTTTTTCAGTATAAGTTTGATCACCTTCAAAATCATGAATTGCAGTTTTTATTTGATCACCTGCTTTTTTATCTGGACAAATAACATCAACAGTGTGTCCTACCATCAAAAGAGCTTGGAATGGTACCATTAACTCATAATCTTCAACAAAATCCCCAGCAATAATCAATATTTTTTTTGACATAATATTTCTCCTTTTTGTTATTGATAAATCATATAGCATAAAGTTTTAATATAGAATTTAAAATGAAACTAATTATTTCTAGTTTCATATTATGCAACATTCTTTGTTTTAAATAAACAATTAAATTTATTTTAGCTAAAATTTGGCTTTAAATGAGCATATGAGTACAAAACTAGGGATTAGATGAAAATATTATTATTACTTTTTTTATTTCTTTCAACACTATTTTCAAGTACCTTAGAGTCTTTACTTGACCAATATGAAAAAACCGCTGAAAATTCACTGCAAACCGTAGATGAAAAAATGGGACATATTCGCATTTATTCACAAAAAGAAATGAAACTTATGCAATATCATAAGTTAAGCGATATTTTAAAAGAACTTCCTCTTTTTACACTAAATAGAAATAGATATGGAGTGGCTAATCCATCCTTAGCTGGTAGTAAAACAAATGTTAGTGGATTTTTTAGATTTTTTATTAATGACCATGAAATAAGTTCAGCTCAAACAAAATCACCATTTATAACTTGGGGTGATTTACCATTAGATTTTATTGACCATGTTGAAATATATTATGGACAAAGCTCTTTTTCACTTGGAAATGATAGTGGTATATATTTTATTAGACTTTATACAAAAGACCCTGAAAAAGAAAATGCTGCTGAAGTAACTTCAAGAATTTCCAATAATCATACAAATTCAAATGGATTTACCTATTCATCTCAATTAGGTACTGATTGGTCATATTTAATATATTTAAATAATACAAAAATAAGAGATAAAGCTGATTATGAGGGTAGAAAACTTTCAAATGATTCTCATAGAAGATATCTTTATTTAGATATAAAGAATGAAACTACAAGTATCAATGTTGGATATAGTGATTTAACAAAAGATAATTATATGGGATATTCAAAAGATGTAACTCCAAATAGTGGAGAGATATATTCAAAAGACTATTTTTTTGATGTAAGTAAGTATTTTTTAGATGATAAATCAATAAAACTAAATTTTGCATTTGGGAAAAATAATAGAAAATATAATGAAGAAAATGACGAAAAAATTACGCTTATTCCTTATCTTTTTTCTTCAACACAAAATATTACAAAATATGATGAAGATATGGATTTAACAAAGACAAATGCATATTTATCAAAAACATTCGAATATAAAGATAATAATTTTTTAGCTGCATTAAGCATGGAAAATAAAAAGTATAAGATAAATAATAGAACTCTTATTAATTCAAATACTTCTATTGATGTGGGAGCCTTTAATGATTTTAATGAAGAGAGTGTTTATTCACTGTTATTTCAAGATGACTATAAAATTAAAGATGATTTAATAATTATAGGAAATGCAAAATATGATAAATATAAAAGAAAGGGTTTTTTAAAAGATTCTACAAATAGTAATTATAGAATAGGAACTATTTATACACCTTATAAAAATTTTGGTCTAAAAAGTTTTTATACAATAACAACTGTACCCCAAGATTTTTATAGTGTTGATTTTGCTTTGCCTGTAAAAAAAGAGTTAAAAGATCAAAAGTATAGATTTTATACCCTTGAGGGTGTCTTTACTACAGATAACTCAAAGTTTGGAATAACCTATGACCATGTTACTATAAGGGATTTTATATATTTATCATCTGTTGGTTTTGTTAATGTTGATCATAAGATTACAACTGATGGTTGGATATTTGATTATGAGTATAATTTCGAAAATCAAGATAAATTAAAACTTAATTATTATTTAACAAGTTTGAGTGAGATTGCTAATAATTCACAAAGTGGTGGATATATTAAGTACATGGGAGAGTATGAGAAGTTTGAGTATTTTACTTTATTAAACTATAAAAGTGCATATAACTATAAAGATGTTCATGTTGGTAGTGCATATGATGTAAGTATTGGTAGTACTTACAATGTAACTAAAAATTTAAGTCTAAGTTTAAAAGGTGAGAATATTTTCAATAAATCAACACAATCTCTTTTCTATGATGCAAGTACAAAAAAAGATTTTGCACTTAAAGATTATGGTAGAAGTGTTACTATGACATTGAAGTGGGTATTCTAATGAAAACTTTAGTACTAATACTTATCCTTATATCATTTTCATTCTCTTCTTCACAATATACTTTTTTAGTGAATAAATATGACAAAGAGATTGATTTAGAGGCAAAAATTATTGCAAAAATAGCAAATAGTTCTTTAAGAGAAAATATTAAGCTTTTTATTCCAAATATTACTAGTGTGGAAAAAAAGGTTTATTCTAAATATTTTATTTTAACTAATACTTGTGCAGAATCTAATTTTGTTTTTGTTAAAAATAATATGGGAAATATTACTAACTGTTCAGCAGAAAATAAATTATTCTTTACTAATAATTATAGAAAGTTACTTTCTGATAAAAAGTTCTTTGGAGCATTTTTCTGGAATAAAAGTAGACCAAATATTGTATTTATAAAAACAAGATTAAAGAAAAGACATATTAAATTACCAAAAAACTATGACCAATTTGTGGAAGATTTTGATGAAAGATAAATTATTTATAAGAAATCCTTTACGAATTATATTTTTAACTGCATTTATCTCTTCTCTTTTACTTTTACTTTTATATGGAATTACCCTATTAGAAAAAAGAGTTGAAAAAAAGATGATTGATATCTCAATTTTTGATGTTATATCTATTGCTAAAAATGATGCTACTTCTATAGGAAAACTTTTAATTAATAGTGAAGATTATGTTAAAGATATAGAAAAAGACCCAGCTCTACAAAAGACAATAGAAAATCACTTAAAGATACTTTTAACAAAGAATATAAAATATGCATATGTCTTATATAGAGATGAAAAAGGTGTATTTAGGTTTTTAGTTGATGCTTCAAAGCCTGAAGAAAAAGCTGTTTTAAATCAAAAATTTGATGTGGAAAGTGAAAAGTGGTTTAATTTATATAAGACCAAAGAACCCCAACTAATAATGCATAGGCTTTTACATGAACTATCGATTACTTATCTTGTTCCTATTATGCAAAAAGGGGAAGTAAAACTTGTTTTGGCAATGGATTTCTCAATCAATAAAATAGAAGATATTAATGAGATGATTACTGTAATTAAAAATGTAATTATAGGAATTATTCTTATTACTTTTATTTTTTTAATTATCTTAATTATTCAAACATTTAAATATAGTGTTATGAAAAAAGTAGTTTATATTGATAAACTAACAAATGTTTACAATAGAAACTATTTACAAGAATCTGAAGATTTTATAAATTTAAATGATTATATTTTAGCTACCCTTGATATAGATTTCTTTAAAAGAGTTAATGATACTTATGGGCATGATGTTGGTGATAGAATACTAAAAGATGTTGCAAGAATTATTTTAAAATCTACAAGAAATAAGGATGATATAGTTATTCGGTATGGAGGGGAAGAGTTTGTTATTTTAGCAAAAGCTACAAGAAATGAGCATGCAAATGCTTTAAATGTAATAGAACGAATTTACAAAAATATTCAAAAGAATAAGTTTTATATAAATAATGAAAACTATATTAATATTACTGTTTCTATTGGGGTCAATCTTGTACCTTTTAAATCAAAAACTTTTTCAGAGGCCTTCAAGTTAGCAGATATCGCTTTATATAGTGCAAAAAACAAAGGTAGAAATACGATTGAAATTTATGATGAAAATGAAGATCAAATCGCTAATTGTCTATCTATAAGTGAAATAAATGAGGCAATGGATGAGAATAGGGTAATTTGTTTTTATCAAGGGATTGTTGATACAAATACAAAAGAGATATCACACTATGAAGCACTTTTAAGAATAGTAGATAAAGATGGGACAATAATTACCCCTGATAAGATTTTACCTGCTATTCGTGGTACATTTATTTTAAGAAATATTACAAAATGTGTTTTAGATATTTGTTATAAAAGACTTTTAGAAGATGAAAAGATTAAAATCAATGTTAATCTAAATCCCCAAGATATAATAAACGATTCTATTTTAAGTATTTTAATAACTTATGCAGAAGATAGAAGCGTATCAAACAGGTTGGGTTTAGAGTTAGTTGAAAATGAAGATATTATGACTTGTCTTGATGCAAAAGAAAACCTATCTATGTTAAAAGAGTTGGGATATAAGATTTATATAGATGATTTTGGAAGTGGATATTCAAACTTTATTTATCTTACTGAAATAAAAACTGATTATATAAAAATTGATGGAAATATTATTAAACGAATACTTGAAGATGATGTATCCTTTTTATTGGTAAAAAGTATTGTAGCCTTTGCAAAAGAGGCCAATATAAAAGTAATAGTTGAATATGTTAGTAGCAAAGAGATTTTTGATAAAATAGAGTCTTTAGGAATAGAATACTCCCAAGGTTTTTATTTCTCTATTCCTTCTTCTTTTGAAACAAAAGATTTAGTTGTTAGATGATAATTTTAGACTTTGAAACAAATAGCCATAACGAACATGATGTTATAGAAGCAGCAGCTGTAAAATTAGAGGTAGTAAATGGAGAATATATAGTTCGTGATAAATTTCATAGATACTATCTCTCTCGTTATCCTGTAAATCCATACTCTTATGAGGTTCATAAACTTACCCCTGAAGCTATATTAAAAATAAGACAAAATTCCTCTTATGCTTCTTATTTTAAAGAAGATGAAGAGTTTGTAGAGTTTTGTGGTGGAGCAGAAACACTGGTTGCTCACAATATTAGTTTTGAGCTTCGTCATTTAAGACAAATTGTAAATTTTAAAAATCATATTTGTACAATGAAAGAGAATAAGCATATTGTAAAAGCTTTAAATAAAAATGCCAAAATTAAAAATCCAACTTTAGATGAAGTGTGTTTTTATTATGGTATTGAGTTTGATGAAAGTAAACATCACAGTGCTACTTATGATGTTAGTAAAACTTTTGAGATATTAAAAAGAATGAAAATTTAAATTAGTAAATTGCTATAAAGCATTTACTAATTCAACATCCAAGTATTCATCTATTTTTTCAATAAAATCTTCAAATGAAACAGTTCCTTTTTTATCAAAAAGTACAACCTCTTCACCAAAATCATTTTTGATAAAATGATTTTCACTAGCAGTTACTTTTTCATATAATTCTTGCATCTCATCACTTGCATCATCTTGATTATGTAAAAACCAATTTACAGTAGTATCTTCTATTCTTATTAGTCCATAAGTATTTGCCTCATCAACATAGTCTTGAATTGTTCCATTTTCAAAACTTGCACCTACTACTAAATCATTTTCATTTAAAATCATATCCATCATATTTTATCTCCCAAACGTCCTATTTGCGTCTCTTTTTGTTGTTTTTTTCTTTTTTGCTGCTTTTTTTGGTAACTGAGCTTTATCTTTAGGTTTTTTATTTTTATTATCTCTTAAACCCTTTTTTTGACTAAGTGATTGTGTCTTAAATCTTGCAACTCTTGGTTGTTTTTCATTTAATTCATATTCATCATGTGTAAGTCTTGGTATATTGATTATTAGCTCTTTTTCTATTTCTGCCATTTGTAAGTACTCTTTTACACATAATAGTGTTGTGGCAACTCCTGGGTTTCCAGCTCGTCCTGTTCTTCCTATTCTATGTGTATAATCAACTGTTGTTTCAGGTAGTTCAAAATTCACTACATTTGGCAATAGTTCTATATCAATTCCTCTTGCTGCAATATCAGTTGCTACAAGTACCCTTAAAGTCTTAGCTTTAAAACCTTCTAAGGCTCTTGCTCGAACTGGTTGTTTTATATCCCCATGGATACAAGCTGTTTTTAGTCCATCTAAAGTAAACTGTTTTGTTATTTCATCTGCTTTTGCTTTAGTATTTACGAATACTAAAACTTGCTCCCAGTTTTCTGAACCAATTAGATATGATAAAAACTCTATTTTTTTATCTTCATCCATTAGATATATTTGTTGGTCGATTATCTCTACACTTGATCTTTGAGAAGAAACTTCTATTACTACAGGTTTATGTAAAAACTCTTTTGCAAGTTTTTTTATATTTTGATTAATAGTTGCAGAAAACATTCCAATATGTCTTGTTTTTGCACATTCTGAGAAGATAAGTTCAATATCTTTTAGAAATCCCATTTCAAGCATGGTATCAGCTTCATCAAGAACTATATTGTTGATACTTGCTAAGTTTACAGATTTTGTTTTTATATGGTCAAGTAGTCTTCCAGGTGTTGCAACAAGGACATCAATTCCAGCATTTATTTTTCTTATTTGCTCTTTATGACTTAATCCCCCTACAACAATAGTTTGTTTTATATCTAAATATCTTCCATAGTGAGAGATACTTTTTTCTATTTGTTTTGCTAATTCTCTTGTCGGAACTAAAATCAAACTTCTAAGAACTCTTTTTTTTGTAGAATCATTATCTTTTGTTTCAAAAAGTTTTTGTAAAATAGGAAGTACAAAAGCAGCAGTTTTACCTGTACCACTTTGTGCAGTTGCAATTACATCACTATTTTTAAGTAATACAGGTATTACTTTTTCTTGAACTTCAGTTGGTGTTTCATAACCTTCTTCTTCAAGAGCTTTTAAAATTTCTGAACAAAGTTTTATTGTGTTGAAAGTTTTGATAACTATTCCTTTTAGTTTTGTATTTTAAAAGTGTGATTATATCAAATAGTGTATAATATCTCAATTGTATTACTAAATCAATAATTAATTTAAAGGTAAACCATAAAAAAGTTTAAAAAAGTTCATATCGAAATAACCAATATTTGTAATTTAAAATGTTCATTTTGCCCCCCTAAAATCTTACCAAATACTACAATGAGTTTAGATAAATTTGAAAAGATAAATAGTGAACTCTCAAGTGTTACAAAAGAGTTAGCATACCATGTAGTTGGTGATCCGTTAGTTGTGTCAAATCTAAATCAATACTTAGATATAAGTAAAAAACATGGTTTAAAAGTTAATCTTACAACTACTGCATATAACTTAAAAGAAGAACAATTTGAAGCATTGTGTAATAGTGCAATCAAACAAATAAACTTTTCAATTAATTCATATAATGGAAACTCTCACAAAAAGAGTTTAGATGAATATTTAACTCCTATTTTTGATTTTTGTAAATATGCCTTGGAAAAAGAAGTTGAATTTTTCATAAATTTGAGAATTTGGAATTTTGATGAAGAAAAAAGTGCAAAAGAGTTTAATACAAAAGTTTTTGAAAAAGCTTATGAATACTTTGATTTGACTTTAAATATTGATGAATTTTATGTGGCAAAACCAAAAAATATAAGAGTTGCAAGGAAGATATTTTTCAATTTTGATGATTATTTTGAGTGGCCAAGTTTGGAAAATGATTTTGTATCTGATAAAGGGTTTTGTTATGGTTTGGATTCTCATTTTGGAATATTAGCAAATGGAACAGCCATCCCCTGTTGTTTGGATAAAGATGCCTGTATAGATTTAGGAAATGTTTTTGAAGATGGTTTAGAAAATATTTTAAAATCAAAAAGAGTACATGATATAAAAGATGGATTTAAAAAAGGCATAGTAGTAGAAGAACTTTGCCAAAAATGTTCTTATAGAACTAGATTTGATAAATAAGGATTAGTATTGAATGAAGTAGAGTTGATAAAGAGAAGTTTAAAAGATTTTTTTACACCCGGAATATTAAAAATTGCAATTATTCCTCTTTTGGTGACAGTTGTTGTTATGATTCTTATTTTTATGGGTTTTGCAGATTATAGTCTCTCTTCACTTGACCAAGTGATTATTCAAGTGCAAAATGGAGAAGAGTTTACCATAGATCCAAATGCTCCATTTTTTTATGTTTGGGCAGTTAATGTTTTAACTTTTCTTTTACACTATTCCGTAACTGCTTGGTTAGCTGGATTTTTACTTTTTACTGTAGGTACATTTTTTATATTGTTCTTTTCTATTTTTACAACTTTGATAATTATAGGATTTTTAACTCCTATGATTATAGAGACTTTGCGAAAAAGACATTATGCTGATATGGTATTAAAAGGTCATGGCTCACTTATTTCTCCACTTTGGGTAGCATTTAAAAGTTTAGTTGTGATCATGTTATTATTTATACTTTTTATTCCTTTGTATTTTATACCTTTAGTAAATATTATTGCTTTTAATTTACCAATTTACTACTTTTTTCATAAGCTTTTAAATTTTGATGTTACATCTACAATGTTGAGTTCTAGGGAGTATTTTGAGATATATACAAGCAAAAAAAATCTATTTAGATTTAGAACCTTATTATTATATTTTATGTCAATGATACCTTTTATAGCACTTTTTTCTGCTGTATTTTTTATAGTATATTTATCAAATGGATATTTTTTAGAATTGAAAGAAATAAGAAAAACTGGATTAGATATTTAGTCTATATCCAGTTCCTTGTATGTTTTTTAATATATTTTTAGGAAGTTTTTTTCGTAAATTTTTGATAAATAGCCTTAAGGCATTTTGTGTCATAACCGAAGTCTCTTCCCAAAGAATATTTTCAATCTCATGGTAAGTGATGATTCTCCCTTTTACTAGAAGCATTTTTAAAAAGATATTCTCTTTTTTTGTAAGTATAAACTCTTCACTTGGACCTTTTACCAATGCTTTACTCTCATCATAAACCCATAAAGGTATAAGATTGAAAATAGTGCTATTTTCAAAACTATCTATAAAAGCTCTTAATGCAAGGCTTAGTTTTTCTTCTGTTATTGGTTTTACAATATATTTTACTAGATGAAGTTCTGTAGCATCTAAAAGATACTCTAAATCAGTATGTGCAGAAGTAATTATTACTCGCACCTTTGGATTAGATTCTCTGATTTTTTTGACTAGTTCAAGTCCAGTCATTTTTGGCATTTTAATATCTGTAATAATTAAATCAGGTTTTTTTTCTAAGTATAGCTTATAAGCTTCCTCTCCATCTTTGGCTAGATATATGTTCTTAAACATACAATCAAGAATCTCAAAAATATTATTTTGAATACCAATTTCATCTTCTGCATAAAGAAGAGTAAAACTTCTAAGTTGGTTTACTAGATTATAATCCATAGGATACCTTGTAATAAAAGATATGTTAAAATATATAATTAAAAAAATGGAGTAAATTTGCATTTTGTAACCGAAAAAAACATATCCAGAATAATCATATATATTTTTATAGTTATTATGACAACTATGATAACTCTTATATCATATTTTTATGTAAAAAACACTTACGCTGACTTTGATGTGGAGCTAAATAAGTTTGTAAATGATTATTATTCACATCAAAAAGCACTTCTAAAAAAAGAGATAAATGTTGTAATTGATATTATAAATTATAATGCTACAAAAAGTGGTAGTACAGAAGAAGAATTAAAAGAAGAGACAATAAGACTTTTAAATAATATATCTTTTGAAAGGGAAAGAAGTAATTATATTTTTGTATATGAAATTTTAGATTTTAATGGTGGTGATAAATTTGCAAAACTATTAGTCAATCCAAATAGATTGGATATCGTAGGGACAATTATTTCAGCAAATTATGAAGATGCAAATGGAAAGAAATTTAGACAAGATTTTTTAAATGATATAAAAGCAAAAGGGGAATCTTTTACCCAATATGTATATAAAAAATTCTCTTCTGATCAAGTAAGACAAAAGATTACTTATTTTAAACTTTATCCAACTTGGAATTGGGTTATAGCTGTTGGGGTTTATACAGATGATATTGAAAAAGATATTGCTAAGAAAAAAGAAGATTTAAAAAGTAGGGTCAAAACTCAAATAATACAAACAGTATTATTATTTATACTATTTTTATCTATAGGGATTGTTTTAACAATACTATTAAGTGAAAGAATTGATGACTTCTTCAAAGAGTATAGGGAAAAAGTAAAAGCAAAATCTGATGCACTAATTGAATTAAATGAGACTTTAGAAAAAAGAGTTTCTGATGAGTTAGAAAAAAATAGAGAGCATGAACAATTACTTGTACAAAAATCAAAATTTATTGCTTTAGGTGAGATGATATCAAATATTGCACATCAATGGAGACAACCATTATCTGAACTCTCTTCAATATTTATGAATATAAAATTTAAACACGGTATGAACAAATTAGATAAAGAAACAATGGATAAAAAATCTAAAGAAGCAGAAGTTGTATTGGATTATATGTCTCATACTATTGATGACTTTAGAAATTTCTTTATGCCAACAAAAGATAAAGAAGAGTTTTATTTAAAAGATGCAATTAAATCAGTTATGACGATTGTATCATCAGCCTTGAAATATAATAACATAAATGTTCAAATCGATGTAGGAGATGATTTAAAGTTGAATACATTTCTCAACGAATACGAACAAGTATTATTAAATATAATTTCAAATGCAAAAGATGTTCTGATTCAAAATAATATTGAAAATCCAATCATTAAAATCTATGCTGAAGAGCAGGGAAATTACATTCTCTTATCTATAGAAGATAATGGTGAAGGTGTAAAAGTAAATCCAAAGAGTAAAATATTTGAACCATATTTTACAACTAAAAGTGATAGTGATGGAACAGGTATTGGTCTATATATGTCTAAGATAATTATTGATAAAAATATGAAAGGTAAACTAAGAGTTCGTAATACAAAAAATGGTGCAAAATTTGTAATTACTGTTCCTAAATAATTAAGAAAATATTCACATAAAAAAAGGGATAGAAAATTTTCTATCCCTTTTTTGTTTTATTGAATTATTTATCAACCACCATACATTAAGTTTGGTAAGAATAGAGCAATTTCTGGTATATAAGTAACCAGCATTAGTCCTACAAAGATAGTTAGTGTCCAAGGTAAAGTTGCAACGATAACATCTTTTATAGACATTCCTGTAAGTCCTGAGGTAACAAATAAGTTTAGACCAACAGGTGGGGATACCATTCCAAGTTCCATATTGATAGTAATTACAATACCAAAGTGAATAGGATCAATTCCAAGTGCAACAGCAACTGGAAGTAATAAAGGTACCATAATCATAATAATTGCACTAGGTTCCATAAATGACCCAGCAATAATTAAAAGAACATTCACCATAAGTAAGAACATATATTTGTCAACATTTGCTTCAACTAATGCATTTGTAATCATTTGTGGAATATTCTCAATAGTTAAGAAGTGAGCAAATAACATTGCATTTGCAATAATAAACATAATCATTGCAGTTGTTTTAGCTGATTCTAGTGTTGTTGTATAAAATTCAGATAATTTAATATCTTTATAAATAAATACAGAAATAAAGAATGCCCAAACAGCAGCAACAGCAGCAGCTTCAGTTGGAGTAAAGATACCACCATAGATACCACCTATTACAATAACAATTGTCATAAGTCCCCATGATGCATCTTTCATTTTTGCAAGTCTTACTTTAAAAGGCTGAGGTTCTTCTCTTTGAAATCCTAATCTAACAGCTCCTATATATGTAACAACCATAAGCATGATTCCTAATAAAATACCGGGAACAACACCTGCCATAAAAAGTCTTCCAATTGAAACTTCAGCTGTAACACCATATACGATTAATACAATTGAAGGTGGAATTAAAATACCTAAACTTCCAGCAGTTGCAATAGTACCAACAGCATACTTTTTAGGGTAACCAGCTTGCATAATAGCACCAAACATAATAGAACCAATAGCAACAACAGTTGCCGGAGAAGAACCAGAAACAGCAGCAAAAATAATAGATGCAAAAATAGCTGAAATTGGTAATCCACCTGGTAAGTGCCCTACAATTGATTTAGCAAATTCGATAATTCTCTGCGCGGCACTTCCCTTACTCAGTAAGTTACCAGCTAGAATAAACATTGGAATTGCCATAAGTGAATAGTGGTCAACTTTTTCAAACATCATTGAAGACACTTCAATAGGTGATATAGGAGTAAATAACATCATTGTTGTAAATGTTGCCGCCCCTAGACAAATAGCAATTGGAGCTCCAATAAGTACTAAAAAGAAAAATATCCCAAATAATACAGCTATACTCATAGCATTCCTCCTGTTTTCTTTTCAACTTCTTTAACCATCTCATTTAGATGTTTTACATTTTCATTATCTTTATGCTCTTTAGCACCCATTCCCATACCAGCTAAAACTTGTTCAGCTTCGCTTTCTTTTAATATTCTGTCATGATTTGTTGATAAAATAGCATGAATTCTTTCAGCCACTCTAAATGCACCAAAAAGAAATGAAACAGGAATAACTAAATAAACTATCCACATAGGCATATTCCATAAATCAATTGATCTTTCATCTAAAGGATAAACTACTTGAGTTATGTACTGAAGTCCATAATAAGAAACAGCAAGTAAGAATATTAATGTTACTAAATGAGAAGTAAGTAACATGCCCTTTGCAACTTTTGATGGCATACTATCTAAAAGAATAGTAACGGCAATATGTGCATCTTTTTTGAAGCAGTAAGCTGCTCCAAAAAAGGCACTCCATAATAATAAATCGACACTTAATTCTGTTGCCCAAGTTAATGAAGCATCAAATACATATCTTGCTATTACATTAACAAATGCAATAGAAACCCCAACAACCATACCAAATACTGCTATTTTTTGGTTAATGTGGCCTATTACTTTACTTAGAAGTCTTATTATCATAATATCTCCAATTATTTTGTATTAAGAGCATCATTAATCAAATCTTCACCTATTAAATCTTTATCATAAAATTCAGGGTAGATTTTACTAACAGCTTCTTTCCAAGCAGCTCTTTGTTCAGGACTTAACTCAAATATTTCAAGTTTTCCAGTTGTTTTTGCATACTCTTTAATTTTTTCAAATTGAGAATCGTTTAATTCTTGAGCATACTCTCTTTCTTTAACAGTAGCCTCATTCATTGCTTGAATAACATCTTTTTGTAAATCTTCAGGTAATGATTCCCAGAATTTTTTAGACATCACAACTAAATAACCTAAGTAACCATG
>TARA_R110002033_G_scaffold48501_3_pt1 | contig 50579 bp, 47 predicted proteins | sample TARA_R110002033 | Tara Oceans TARA_R110002033 (sample SAMEA4397051) | marine metagenome | biome: Polar Biome; feature: [SRF] surface water layer (ENVO:00010504); material: water (ENVO:00002006), including particulate matter (ENVO:01000060) such as... | depth 5 m
AAGCTTATGGCAAGAGTTCAAGCATTAAAAGGAAGTAAAAAGTTATTGAATGCTTGGGCATTTTATGATTGGGCAAATTCTGTTTATAGCCTAGTTATAGCATCGGCAATTTTCCCGATTTTTTATGGGGCATTGTTTCGTGCTGCTGGTATAGAAAAAGTAGTTGTTTTTGGTTATGAAATAGCAAGAGCCCCCTTAATAAGTTATACCACTTCATTGGCATTCCTCTGTATAGCTCTAATCACTCCTTTACTTTCTGGAGTAGCTGATTATTTAGGAAATAAAAAAATGTTCATGAAGTTTTTCTGCTACTTAGGGGGTATTTCTTGTATTGGATTGTACTGGTTTTCTTTGGAAAACATATATGTAGGTCTTATTTGTTATTTCTTGGGATTAGTAGGTTTTTGGGTGAGCTTCGCCATCAATAATTCGTATTTACCTGATGTTGCTTTCCCTAATCAACAAGATAGAATTAGTGCTAAAGGTTTCTCTTTGGGTTACATAGGGAGTGTTATTCTATTACTGTTTAATTTGGCAATGGTAATGAAGCCCGATTTTTTTGGAATTACTTCTGATGAAAACGGCGTGGCTGAAATAAAAGCAATGAAATATTCTTTTATCACTGTTGGTATTTGGTGGATAATTTTTAGTCAGTATACTTTTTATAATTTACCAAAAGGAAATAGAAGAGAGGGGCCAAAAGAGCATGTTATCTTAAACGGATTTAGAGAACTTAAGAAAGTTTGGAAACAACTAGGGCATGAAGTGAAGCTTAAGCGTTATTTAGGCGCATTTTTTGTCTATAGTATGGCTGTGCAAACGGTGATGCTGATTGCTACCTATTTTGGGGAGGAAGAAATTAATTGGGGCTCTAACTCTGAAAGAACAACAGGTTTGATTGTTAGTATATTAGTCATACAAATTGTTGCTATTTTAGGGGCTAATTTAACAGCAAGAGCATCAGAAAAATTTGGAAATATAAAAACGTTAATCACGTTAAATACACTATGGATTATCATATGTATATATGCGTATTTCGTTATATCACCAATAGATTTTTATATTGCGGCTGGTTTTGTAGGTTTGGTTATGGGAGGAATACAAGCATTATCACGTTCTACCTATTCTAAATTTATACCCGATACTATCGATACTACTTCTTTTTTTAGCTTCTATGACGTTTCTGAGAAAATAGGTATTGTCATCGGGACTTTCATGTATGGTGTAATTGCTCAATTAACAGGTAGTATGCGAAATGCTATCATTTTTCTAGGATTGTTTTTCTTAATCGGAGCATTTCTTTTAACACGGGTACATAAAAAAGCCTCTTCAGATTAGAAAGAGACTTTTTTTTAACTATTCGATTCTCGATTATATGCTATCCTCTAGAGATATCTCCAGAGCCAGATGATTTTGTGTCTACTTTATCGGGATTGCCTTTGTAACTAATATCTCCTGAACCAGAAACTCTTGCGCTTATACTTTTTGTTGCGGTAACTTTAATGTCGGCAGAACCAGAAACCGTAGCGTGTACATTTTCAGCTTTTAAGTCATAGGCTTTAATATCACCAGAACCAGAAATTCGTGCATCAAAATATTGAGTGTTTCCGCTTAAATTCATATCTCCTGATCCCGACATGGAAGCTGAAATGTTTGTTGCTTCAACAGTTAAGGTAATGTCACCAGAACCAGACATATTGGTTTGAAAAAGATCAGTTTTAATGATTTTTTTACCAACAATATCCCCAGACCCAGAAAGAGAAACTGCAGATACACGCTCTATAGGAACCGTTATTCTAATTCCGTTTTTCCAATTAGAAGGCTGTAAATTTCTTCCCTTTTCAACTTTAATAACGAGCTTATCGTCTTTTACTTCTGTAATGATGTAATCTAAAAGGTTTTCTTCACCAGTAAGGGTAATATCACCTTCTTTACCTTCAACTAAATCGACATCGAACCATCCAGAAACGGCTACTTCATCATAATCTCCAGTAGACCTTTCGATAGTTTTGGTAATTCCATTTCCTTTTATTTTTTTGCCCCACTGTGCAGAGCATGAATTTAGGATTAAAAGGGTGAAAGCTAGCATTGCAATATTTTTCATGACTGTTTGTTTTAGGTTACTGAATCGCGTTCAGGACGAGTTGATAAATTAGTTTTTAGTAAAAGATATTCCTCCGTAATCACTGGTAATACTTACGTTGTTATCGCTATTCGATTTTCCATAATAGCCTTTGTAATATCGTTCATTAGATTTTTCGCGACTAATACTTATTTCGAATTCATCTTTGCCACTTACTCCGGCATACTCAGTGCTTATTTCAAAATTAAAATGATAATTGGCGTTGTAACCTATTTTGATTCCTGTATAATCGGTACGAATGTTTATGTTTCCAGCATCTGGTGCCATTTCAGCAATTTGAATGCCTCCATAGTCAGAAGTAATATTAACATTACCATATACAGTACCAAGCTTTACATTGATGTAATCACCGTCACCATCAATATTGTTTACTTCTCCAACATCTATTTTTCCATAATCACATGAGTAGCTAAGGTTTTCCATTTTGTTAATGGTAGAATTGGTATAATCTGCACTTATTTCAAGATTGCCAGCTTTTTCAATGGTGAATCCGGAATAGTCAGCAGCTATTTTTCCACTGTTAATATAGCCAATAGTAGATTTGGAAGTGTAGTCAAATGACAGTTGATTGTTTCTGCCATGCAATTCTCCTATTTCTAATCTTCCATAATCACAAGATATTTTGGCATGACCATCGATACGATCTAAAATAATACTCCCGTAATCATTATTAAGATTAACATTGTTTTTTATAGGGACTTTTATATTATAATCAATCTGCATATTTACATTATTGTTGTTACCCCAATTCCAATTCCAACTACTCTTGTTGTCGTTAAAAATTGTTCTTGCAGCTACAATGCTACTACTAGCTTCAAAATCAATATTAATTTCATCTAGCTTTTTTTGAACTTTTTCTTCATTATTGCCATTTACTTTAATATGGACTTCTATAACTATTCGGTTTTCATCCCAAGATGTTATGTTTAAGTTACCATAGCTATTCGTAACTTTTAATAAGGCATCTGAATTAACCGCATATTCTTTTTTAATCTTTTTTTCTTTTGTATGTTTTCCTTTTAAGGTACCATTATTGGCCATAAGCCCAAAGGGTAAAACTAAAAGTGCTATGAATGCGTATTTATATAATTGTATTTTCATGTTCTATTTTTTTTATTTTTTTTATTTCATCAATTTGGCCGAGTACATCTTCCAATAAATCAATTCTTGTTTGAAAATTGGTTATCATAGCACTAAGAATTAGTTTGCTATTTCCACCATTAATTAAATCATTTTCTAAACTTTTATAATTTTTTTCAAGGCGCGATAATTGTACCATGGTATCTGCAATAATCTGTTTTGTTTCTGGGGAACTTTCATCTTGTAATTTTTTTATTTCTTGTTCAATTAAATTGGCAAAGTAAAACTCGGTTTTAGAAATCTCTGGTGATATTCCTACCACCTGCTCATTAATACTAGGCGATGCGTTAAAGAATACAATCCCTAGGCTAAAGAGCAAAATTAAACTCGCAGCTATTGCTAAAAATTTTAAGTAATTATTTTTCCTTTGAGGTAGTGTTTTAACAGCATTAGATTCATTTAATTTTTCAAGAAATCGTTGTTGATGCCCATCTAATGGTTCTTCTGTATCAAAAGCTCCATTTAGGCCGTTAAACAAGTTATCTATAGTATCTTTTTTCATATTAATTCGCTATTAATTTTTGGCGTAAACTTTCTTTTGCTCTTGAGATTGTTGTTCTACAATTCGCATAGCTCATATTCATTATGGTACTTATTTCTTCATAATCAAACCCTTCTATTAAATGTAAGGTCAAAGAAATTCTGTAATTGTCTTTTAGTCTTTTCATGGTTTCCAGTACTTTTTGAGCCTTTTGTTCTGTAAACACATAATCAGAAGCAATCCCGTCATTATCCTCGACCTTATAGATTACATCATCCAGTGCAACTTCATTTTTTTTCTGTTGCTTTCTGTATTGATAGATGCTATTGTTTATCACGATGCGTTTTAACCAAGATCCAAATGTGACCTCGCCTTTGAAAGTTTCCAGTTTTGTAAATGCACTTAAAAACGATTCTTGCATAACGTCTTCGGCAATTGCACTGTCTTTTACAATCCGTACAGCTGTGTTGTACATAGCCTTGTAATACCGATTGTAAACTTCAAGTTGGGCACTTTGTTTTCCGTCTAAACACAACAGCAATAAAGCATCAATATGTTCTTTTTTGTGGCTCAAAAAGTAGTTGTTTTGTAGTAATGATGATTCAATTTAAGTAATGTTACACTTTTTTTAAAAAACTTTTTATGAGTTGGCATGAGAATTGCCTTTTATAGTAAAGAAAAAACAGTATTTTATTCTGAAAGCTTTGGTTTATAGGCTTTTAGTTACTATTAAAATAAACATTTACTAATTAGATTTCTGCACTACGGTGACAGAATGACCGAAATAAAACTATGGGAAATTCTAAATTTTCAAATTTTGACAATATGTCGTTGCAAGGTATAGATGAGGATTCTGAGTTAATACCTTTATTAACTGCCGAGGATGAAGAGGAAATGAACAGCGAAAAATTGCCGGAAACTTTGCCAATTTTACCTTTACGGAATACAGTGCTCTTTCCTGGGGTAGTTATACCGATAACTGCCGGTAGAGATTCATCAATAGCCTTAATCAAAGATGCAAATAGCGGATCTAAAGTAATAGGTGTTGTTTCTCAAAAAGAAGGGGAAACCGAAGATCCGGGAATTAACGATATCAATACATTGGGTACTGTAGCTCGCATATTACGGGTTTTACAAATGCCTGATGGGAATACCACGGTCATAATTCAAGGTAAAAAAAGATTCGAGGTTGCTGAGGTGCTTACCGAAAAGCCTTATATGACAGCGACAATCAGAGAGGCAAAAGAGGAACGTCCTGATCCTATGAATCCGGAGTTTATGGCTATCATTGAATCGGTGAAGGAGCTGGCTTTAAAGATTATTAAAGATAATCCTAATATTCCTAGCGATGCATCTTTTGCAATTAAGAACATTCAGAGCAATTCATTTTTAGTAAATTTTGTTTCCTCCAATTTAAGTGTAGATGTTAAAACAAAACAAGAATTATTAGAAATACCTAGCTTACAAGAACGTGCATTGGCAATGTTGAAATATATGAATGTTGAACTTCAAAAATTAGAGTTGAAGAACGATATTCAATCTAAAGTTCGGACAGATCTAGATCAGCAGCAACGAGAGTACTTCTTACATCAACAAATGAAAACTATTCAAGAAGAACTTGGTGGGGGTTCTTATGAAGAGGAGGTTGATGAAATGCGACTGAAAGGCAAGAAAAAGAAATGGAGTAAAAAAGTTCATGAGCATTTTACGAAAGAACTAGCCAAAATGCAACGTATGAATCCGCAAGTTGCAGAATATAGTATTCAACGTAACTATCTAGAATTATTTTTAGAGCTTCCGTGGAATGAGTTTTCAAAAGATAAATTTGATTTAAAACGGGCACAAAAAATACTTGATCGTGATCATTATGGTTTAGAAGATGTTAAACGCAGAATTATTGAATACCTTGCGGTATTAAAGCTTCGTAATGATATGAAATCTCCAATTTTATGTTTTTACGGACCTCCAGGGGTAGGTAAAACTTCTTTAGGTAAATCTATTGCAGAAGCTTTAGGAAGAGAATATGTGCGTATATCATTAGGTGGTTTGCGTGATGAAGCTGAAATAAGAGGGCATAGAAAAACCTATATTGGTGCTATGCCTGGTAGAATAATTCAAAGCCTAAAAAAGGCTGGCAAGTCCAACCCTGTATTTATTTTAGATGAAATAGATAAGCTATCAAATAGTAGCCAAGGAGATCCGTCTTCTGCTATGTTAGAAGTTCTAGACCCGGAACAAAATAGTGAGTTTCATGATAATTTCTTAGAAATGGGCTATGACCTTTCTAAAGTTATGTTTGTGGCTACCGCAAATAATCTGTCATCTATTCAGCCAGCTTTGCGTGATAGAATGGAGATTATAAATGTTACGGGCTATACTATTGAAGAAAAAGTAGAAATAGCGAAAAGACATTTGTTACCAAAGCAACTTAAAGAGCATGGTCTTACCGATAAACACCTTAAAGTTGGGAAACCGCAATTAGAAAAAATAGTAGAAGGGTATACGCGTGAATCTGGTGTTCGTTCTCTAGAAAAGCAAATTGCTAAAATGGTGCGTTATGCAGCGAAATCTATCGCAACAGAGGAGGAGTATGAGATAAAAGTAAGCAACGAAATCATTGAAAAAGTGCTTGGCGCTCCACGTATGGAGCGTGATAAATATGAAAACAATGATGTCGCTGGGGTGGTAACAGGCTTAGCTTGGACTAGTGTTGGTGGAGATATTCTTTTTATTGAATCCATTTTAACCAAAGGAAAAGGAGTGCTAACCATAACAGGTAATTTAGGTAAGGTGATGAAAGAATCTGCTACAATTGCTATGGAGTATATTAAATCTAACTGTGATATTTTTGGAATAAATACAGATGTTTTTGATCAATACAATGTACATATTCATGTGCCAGAAGGCGCTACACCTAAAGATGGTCCAAGTGCTGGTATTACAATGTTAACTTCATTGGTGTCATTATTTACTCAGAAGAAAGTAAAGAAAAGCTTGGCAATGACTGGAGAGATTACGCTAAGAGGTAAAGTATTGCCTGTTGGTGGAATTAAAGAAAAAATATTGGCAGCTAAACGAGCCCGTATCAAAGAAATTATACTTTGTGAAGAGAATAGAAGGGATATTTTAGAGATTAAAGAAGAGTATTTAAAAGGACTTACTTTTCATTATGTTTCGGAAATGCATGAAGTAATTGCTTTAGCAATAACCAAGCAGAATGTTAAGAATGCTAAGAAATTATAAAATACACTTATAATGTTTAAAAATGGGCAGTTGTAAGAAGCTGTCCATTTTTATTTAATAAATTTCAATTTCAAAAGAAATAACTTATCAATTCTTTATATTTTTATCAAATGCAGAAAATAACTATTGCTATAGACGGATATTCATCCACAGGTAAAAGTACTATTGCTAAGCAATTAGCAAAATCTTTAGGTTATATATATGTAGATACAGGAGCCATGTACCGGGCGGTAACTTTGTTTGCCATGCGCAATGGATTTATTGGAGGAGATAAGAATAACAGTTTAGCTTTAGTAAAGCTTTTGCCTAAAATAAATTTAAAGTTTGTATATAACGAAGCGTTGGGTTTTGCAGAAATGTTTTTAAATAATGAAAATGTTGAAAGTGAAATTAGAACGCTTGCTGTATCCAGAAATGTTAGTCAAATAGCAGCAATTGAGCAAGTCCGTTTTAAATTAGTAGAAATGCAAAAAAAGATGGGCGAAGAAAAAGGTATTGTGATGGATGGAAGAGATATTGGTACCGTAGTTTTCCCTGATGCAGAATTAAAATTATTTATGACGGCTTCAGCAGAGAAAAGAGCCTCTAGGCGATACAAGGAGCTATTGGATAAAGGTGAGAAAGTTACTTATACTGAGGTATTAAAAAATGTAGAACAAAGGGATTATTTAGACTCGCATCGCGAATTTTCTCCTTTAAAAAGAGCAGAAGATGCAATTGAGTTTGATAATAGCGATATGGGGTTAGAAGAACAATTTGAACGTATTTATAATTATGCGAATCGCGTCATACAAAAGCAATAAAAAAGACGCCTATAAGGCGTCTTTTTAGTAATAATTAGTTTACGATAACTATTATAAATTTGGAATAACTAAAACCTGATCTGGATGAATTACATCTGGATTCTTTAAAAGGTTTGTATTAGCTTCAAATATTTGTTTGTATTTCATTGGGTCTTTATAGTAATGCTTAGCAATTTTACCTAAAGTTTCTCCACTCTTAACTGTATGTCTGTGGTAAACAGAATCATCAGCAACAGTAATATTTGCTTTTACATCAGTAGGACTAGTTCCGCCAATTTCTTTAATTTTATCCCACAATAAGTTTTTTTCGTAAGGAGTATTTGCTTGTCCTTTTATTTTTAAAACTCCTGCCTCTTCGGTAACGTTGCCATCTTTAATTCCTAATTCTTCTCCAAGGTTTAAAACACCTTGGTACTTAGCTTTTACGCTCATGTTGTATTTGTTTAACGGTTAATATTATACCCTAAAGATACTAAATTATGTAGATAATTAAGCGGAAAACAATGTATAAATGATAGTAAATAGAAAATAAGACGGTTTTAACTTCATAATGGTGTTGCTAATATAGTAGAATTGTTGTATTTTTGCACTCCTTTTAGACAAACGAGCAAGAGAAAAGGGGAATAAAAAAATAATGTGTAACTACTTTTGTAGTAATTGTTTAACTCTTGTAATACTACAAAATACAAATTTATAATCTTCAAATGGCTGAAGAAACAACAAAAGCTGAAGTAGCTGAAACTACTGAGGCAAAAGAAATAAAAGTACAGGCACCTGTACAAGATCCTCAAGAATTTTTAGAAAATTTTAATTGGAGCAAGTACGAGCAAGGTATTGAGCAAGTTGATGATGCTAAACTTAAAGAGTTTGAAAAATTAGTTGCTGAGAACTTTGTAGACACAATGGATGAAGAAGTGGTTCAAGGAACTGTGGTTTATATCACAGATCGTGAGGCTATTATCGACATTAATGCAAAGTCAGAAGGTGTTATTTCTCTTAACGAATTTCGTTACAATCCAGATTTAAAGGTTGGTGATAAAGTTGAGGTATTAATTGATATCCGTGAAGATAAAAGCGGTCAATTAGTATTATCTCACAGAAAAGCCAGAACTATCATGGCTTGGGATAGAGTAAATGCTGCACACGATAAAGAAGAAATCGTTAATGGTTTTGTGAAGTGTAGAACTAAAGGTGGTATGATTGTAGATGTTTTCGGAATTGAAGCATTCTTACCAGGTTCCCAAATTGATGTGAAACCAATTAGAGATTACGATCAGTACGTAGGTAAAACTATGGAATTCAAAGTAGTGAAAATTAACCACGAATTTAAAAACGTTGTTGTTTCTCATAAAGCACTTATTGAAGCTGATATCGAAGAACAGAAAAAAGAAATCATTGGTCAACTAGAAAAAGGACAAGTATTAGAAGGTGTTGTTAAAAACATTACTTCTTATGGTGTGTTTATTGATTTAGGTGGCGTTGATGGTTTAGTACATATTACAGATCTTTCTTGGTCTAGAATTAACCACCCGAATGAGGTTGTTGAATTAGATCAGAAATTAAACGTTGTAATCCTTGATTTTGATGATAACAAGTCAAGAATTCAATTAGGTCTTAAGCAATTAGAGAAGCATCCTTGGGAAGCTTTATCTGATGAGATCAAAATTGGTGACAAAGTAAAAGGTAAAGTAGTAGTTATTGCTGATTACGGTGCATTTATTGAAGTTGCTGAAGGTGTTGAAGGATTAATTCACGTTTCTGAAATGTCATGGTCTACGCACTTACGTTCTGCTCAAGATTTCGTAAAAGTTGGTGATGAAGTAGAAGCTGTAGTTTTAACAATGGATCGTGAGGATCGTAAGATGTCTCTTGGTATCAAACAAATGACTCCAGACCCATGGACAGATATTACTAAAAAATATCCTGTGCATTCTAAGCATACTGGTATCGTTAGAAACTTTACAAACTTTGGTGTTTTCGTAGAATTAGAAGAAGGAATAGATGGATTAATTTACATCTCTGATTTATCTTGGACTAAGAAAATTAAACACCCATCAGAATTTGTTGCTGTAGGTGATAAGTTAGAAGTTGAGGTATTAGAGTTAGATGTTGAAGGACGTAAATTATCTTTAGGTCACAAACAAACAACTGATAATCCTTGGGATAAATACGAAACTGAATTTGCTTTAGATACAGTTCATACAGCTACTATAGCTGAGGTTGTTGATAAAGGAGCAACTATCGATTTCAATGAAGATATTCAAGCATTTATACCAACACGTCATTTAGAAAAAGAAGATGGTTCTAAATTAGGTAAAGGTGATTCTGCTGAATTCAAAATTATTGAGTTCAATAAAGAATTCAAGAGAGTTGTAGCAAGTCACACTGCTATCTTTAAAGAAGAAGAAAAACGTAATGTAAAAGCTGCTGTTAAGAGACAAACTGCTGCTGCTGAAGAAGCTAAACCTACACTAGGTGATGCTAACGAAGCTTTACAAGCGTTAAAAGATAAAATGGAAGGTAAATCTAAATAGTAACTTTCTTAATATTCTTATATCTACGCTTAGTAGATTTTAAAAAGCCTGAACATTTGTTCAGGCTTTTTTTTATCAAATTGCCAGCTGTCTTTGGGTATATGTGCTATAATTCTTTAAAAAAAATATAGCCCTTAAGATGAAAATTATTTTTGACTCATATTTAGCAGATAATTTGATACTTTTGTAAACACAAATTTAGAGCATGAGTCAAAAAGTATTGCTTTCTTCCAAAGAGATAAATATCATCCTGCACCGCTTGGCTTGTCAGCTTTTAGAAAACCATTTAGATTTTACAAATACTGTTTTAATAGGCATACAGCCTAGAGGTATTTTTTTGGCCCAACGGCTTAATGATATTCTCAAATCAGACTATGGTGTAAAACATATAGACCTTGGTTTTTTGGATATTACTTTTTATAGAGATGATTTCCGAAGAGGTGATAAAACTCTTGAGGCCAATAAAACCAATATTAATTTTTTAATCGAAGATAAAAAAGTGGTATTTATTGATGATGTTTTATTTACAGGACGTAGTATTAGAGCAGCCTTAACTGCAATTCAATCTTTTGGCAGACCCTTAGAAATAGAACTATTGACTTTAATAGATAGGAGATTTAGTAGGCATTTACCCATCCAACCAAATTATAGAGGAAGGCAAGTTGATGCTATTAACAACGAAAAGGTAAAGGTAATGTGGAAAGAAAATGAAGGTGAAGATGCGGTTTATTTAATCAATACCACAGCCTAAAGTTTAATATAGAATAGGAAAAATAAGCATATGAGCGAGTTGAGTGTAAATCACTTATTAGGAATTAAATATCTTAAAGAGCAAGATATTCAGCTCATTTTTGAAACCGCGGATCATTTTAAAGAAGTTATAAATCGTTCCATAAAAAAGGTGCCATCTTTAAGGGATATTACCATAGCGAATGTATTTTTTGAGAATAGTACCCGTACAAAACTTTCTTTTGAGCTAGCAGAAAAACGATTATCTGCGGATGTGATTAATTTTTCAGCAGCACAATCTTCGGTTAAAAAAGGTGAAACTTTAGTTGATACCGTTAATAATATCCTCTCCATGAAAGTTGATATGGTGGTCATGCGTCATCCAAATCCTGGAGCAGGTATATTTTTATCTCGACATGTTAAGGCCGCAATTATAAATGCTGGCGATGGAGCCCATGAACATCCAACACAGGCCCTATTAGATTCATTTTCAATTCGCGAAAAATTGGGCGATGTTGCTGGTAAAAATGTGGTTATTGTTGGTGATATATTACATTCTCGTGTAGCCTTGTCAAATATCTTTGCACTAAAGTTACAAGGGGCTAATGTGAAGGTGTGTGGACCTAAGACATTGCTTCCAAAATATATAGAGTCATTGGGAGTTACTGTTGAAACAGATCTTAAAAAGGCATTAAATTGGTGTGATGTAGCCAATATGTTACGCATACAAAATGAACGTTTAGATATTAGTTATTTTCCAACCACTAGAGAGTATACACAACAGTTTGGAGTAAATAGAAAATTGCTTGATAGCCTAGATAAAGAAATAGTTATTATGCACCCAGGACCAATAAATAGAGGGGTGGAAATAACAAGCGATGTTGCTGATTCAAAACAATCGATTATCCTAAATCAGGTTGAAAACGGTGTTGCAATTCGGATGGCTGTGATTTATTTATTAGCTTCAAAAATAAAATAAAGAATTATGATTTTTGATTCAGATGGTACTACAACAATTGTTCTTCAAGAAAAGGCAACTTTAAAAACTTTTTTAGAGAATCTTTTAAAAGGATATGATAAAATTAAAAATGATCATATCATTGTTAATCTATTTTCATTTTCAAAATTAACAGAGAATGATATTTTAGAGTTTTTAGATATTTCTAATACCCATAGAAAATTAAAAAAATCTTTTGTTTTGGTCACTGATACCATTTCTTATGATGAAGTGCCAGATAAAATTTGTGTAGTTCCAACTATTCAAGAAGCAAGAGATATTATTGAAATGGAAGAAATAGAACGAGATTTAGGACTATGAGTTATCTTGCCCAAATTAATATTGCAAAAATGATTGATGCTATTGATAGTCCAATTATGGCTGATTTTGTCAATAATTTGGACAGAATTAATGCGTTGGCAGAAAGTAGTGATGGGTTTGTTTGGCGCTTAAAAGATGACGAAAATAATGCGACAACAATTCAAGTTTTTGAAGATGATTTTATGGTTGTCAACATGTCTGTTTGGAAATCGATGAATGCCCTTTTTGAATTTACATATGCATCAGATCATGTGGAGATATTTAAAAGGAAAAAAGAATGGTTTCGTAAAATGAAAGAAATGCATATGGCATTTTGGTATGTGGAAGATGATTACATGCCTACAACTCAGCAAGCCAAGGAGCGATTGACATATCTGCAGAAACACGGTGAAACTCCTTTTGCATTTACCTTTAAAAGTAAATATACACCAGAAGATGCTAAAACTTATGTACCGAAAACCTAGATAAATTTTCATGAAATTAACCATACTAGGTTGTTATGCTGCCACTCCTCGAACACTTACCAATCCTACTTCTCAAGTTTTAGAAATAAAAAATCATATGTTTTTAATTGATTGCGGGGAAGGAACTCAGGTGCAATTAAGAAAGCATAAAATCAGATTTTCAAAAATCAATTATATTTTTATATCCCATTTACATGGGGATCATTTTTTTGGTTTACCAGGATTAATTTCAACATTTCGACTGTTGGGTCGAGATGCTGAAATGCATATCTATGGACCTAAAGGCATAGAACAGGCTATTAATTTATTATTGAAATTAGGGAATTCATGGACAAATTATAAACTTGTTTTTCACGAATTGACGCTAAAGACTTCGGAAGTGATTTTTGAAGATAATAAGGTTAGTGTTGAAACAATACCATTAGATCATAGAGTGTATACCAATGGCTTTTTATTTAAAGAAAAATTAGCTCCAAGAACACTTGATATTGAGACTGCAGCTAATTATGGGATTGATAAGTGTTATTTTCAAAATATAAAAAATGGAAAAGATATTGTTTTGGATGATGGTAGAACCATTACAAATGATAAACTAACTTTTGATCCTCCAAAGCCTAAAAGCTATGCTTTTTGTAGTGATACGGCTTACAAACCAAGTATTGTTCCTCAGATAAATGAAGTTGATGTGCTATATCACGAAGCTACGTTTTTAGATTCTCAATCAGATTTAGCCTCTAAAACAAAACATTCTACAGCAAAAGAAGCGGCTTCAATAGCAAAGCAGGCTAATGTTGGTCAATTAATCTTAGGGCATTATTCTACGCGTTATAAGTCAATCGAATTATTTCGAAAAGAAGCCTCTGAAATATTTGATAATGTCTTGCTTGCCGATGATGGTAAAGTATTTGATTTCACAAAAAATAAATAAGATTTATTTCATTAATAAGTGTTGAGAATCTTCATGTTTTCCTATCTTTTACAGAACTTTGTTTATCTTGTTTTATTTTAAGAACATATGCAAAAAGACTTAGGAGATTATAGAAAAAGTTATACCAAAAGTGAATTAATAGAATCAAGTATTTCTGATAATCCTATGGAACTTTTTCAGAAATGGTTTTATGAAACAGAAGCATCTGATGGCATAGACGAACCGAACGCAATGACCGTTTCAACTATTGGATTAGATGGTTTTCCAAAAAGTAGAGTGGTACTCCTCAAAAAATATACTTTTGAAGGGTTTATATTTTATACGAATTACAATAGTGAAAAAGGTAACGCTATTGCTCATAACCCCAATGTATGTGTATCTTTTTTTTGGCCTAATATGGAGCGACAAATAATCATAAAAGGTAAAGCCGAAAAAATTGCAGAAAATTTATCTGATGGCTATTTTGAGTCACGACCTGATGGTAGCAAATTAGGGGCAATTGTCTCAGATCAAAGTAGTGTTATTGCCTCTAGAGAGGCATTAGAGGAAAAATTAAAATCACTGGAAAAGACATATGAATCAAAAGTCATCGAAAGACCAAAATATTGGGGTGGTTATATAGTAAAACCAATTTCAATGGAGTTTTGGCAGGGACGACCAAATAGATTACATGATAGAATTAGATACACATTAGATGGTATCGATTGGAAAATTGAAAGATTGGCTCCTTAATAATTACATCAACTATTAACTAATTTTAAAAAATTTGAAAACACTTATATTAATGCGTCATGCGAAATCTTCATGGGATTTTGCGGTATCAGATAGAGATAGGCCATTACAAGAGCGTGGAATTTCCGATGCTCATTTAGTAGCTTCCGAATTGAACCATTTAAAAGTAAAAATTGACGCCTCATTTTCGAGTCCGGCAAATAGAGCTTTGCATACTGCAATGATAGCACTAAGGACAATAGATTTCCCTTTTTCTAAATTTCAAATAGACAATGATTTATATGATTTTTCAGGAGAATCGGTGGTAGAATTTGTAAAAGAAATGAGTGATGATTTAGATACAGTACTTATATTTGGTCATAACCATGCCTTTACAGAAATTGTCAATACATGTGGTAATTATTATATAGAAAATGTTCCAACAGCTGGATTGGTAAAACTAAATTTTGCAGTAGATAAATGGAGTGCTATTTCTAAAGGGATAATAGAAAAAACACTTTTTCCAAAACAACTTAAATAAATGATAAAGAGTAAAAATCAATATATAAATAGAGAAATTAGTTGGCTGCAGTTTAATAAGCGTGTCCTACAGGAAAGTGCCGATAAAAAAGTTCCTTTGATAGAGCGTCTTCGGTTTCTAGGTATTTTTTCTAATAATTTAGATGAATTTTTTAAAGTGCGTTATGCTACTGTAAAAAGGATTGTAGAAGCAGGTAGATCAGGTAAAAGTGTTTTAGGTGGAGAAACCGCTAAGGATTTATTAGAAGAAATTACCACTATTGTTATTAAACAACAATCGGATAGTTTAAAGATTTTAGGACAAATAGAAAAAGAACTAGAAACGAAGGACATTTATATTATCAATGAAACAGAAATAAAGGAATCTCAAGTAGAATTTATTAAAAATTATTTTGCACAACAGGTAAGTCCTGTTTTAATGACCATAATTTTAAATGATCTAAGAGATTTTCCTGTATTAAAAGATACGGCGGCCTACCTAGCAATTAAAATGGTCTTGAAAAGTGAAACTGATCATCGTAATTCTGAAAATAGATATGCTTTAATTGAAATCCCAAAAGGGATAGATCGTTTTGTTGAACTTCCGAGGGAAGGCGATAAAAGTTATATAATTTTATTGGATGATTTAATTAGATACAGCCTAGGAAGTATATTTAATATGTTTGAATATAAATCTATTTCAGCTCACATGATTAAAATTACACGTGATGCTGAATTAGATATCGATAATGATTTAAGTAAAAGTTTTATTGAGAAAATTTCGAGTAGTGTAGAGCATCGAAAAACTAGTGATCCAGTGCGTTTTGTTTATGATAAAAGTATAGCGAAAGACACGCTTAATTTTCTTAAAGAAAAAATGAATATTGAGGATACCGATAGTGTTATTCCAGGCGGTAGGTATCATAACAGACGTGATTATATGAGTTTTCCTAGCCTTGGAAGACAAGATTTATTATATGATAAAATAAAGGCATTGCCCGTAAAAGGGCTTACAATGGAAGGTAGCTTATTTGAGAATATTGCTAAAAAAGATTATTTACAATATACTCCTTATCATACTTTTTCATATATCATAAAATTTTTACGTGAAGCTGCATTAGATCCCAAAGTAAGAAATATTAAAATTACAGTATATCGTTTAGCAAACAATTCTCAAGTTGCGGCGTCATTAATTAATGCTGTTAAAAACGGAAAACAAGTAACTGTTCAAATAGAGTTACAAGCTCGTTTTGATGAACAAGCAAATATTGAATATGCAGAACAATTACAGGCAGAAGGGGTAAAACTTATTTTTGGGGTTCCTGGATTAAAAGTTCATAGTAAAATATGCTTGATTGAACGAGAGGAAGATAATATTATTAAACGATATGGATTTATAAGTACAGGTAATTTTAATGAAGCTACAGCACGTATATATACCGATTACACATTATTTACAGCTAATGATGATATTTTAAAAGAGCTGAATAAAGTATTCGATTTTTTTGAAACAACCTATAAAATTAATAAGTATAAACATTTGGTAGTATCGCCACATTATACAAAAAGTGTTTTTAAAAGGTTGATAGATGTAGAAATTGCAAATGCAAAAGCCGGTAAAGAAGCCTATATTAAGATAAAGATGAATAGTTTTACTTCCTATAAAATGGTAGATAAATTGTATGAAGCGAGTAATGCAGGAGTAAAAATACAATTGATAATACGAGGAATTTGCTGTTTAATTCCTGGCGTTAAAGGCATGAGTGAAAATATTGAAGCCATAAGTGTTGTGGATAAATTTTTAGAACATCCAAGAGAATTTATATTCGCGAACAATGGTGATCCTAAAGTATATATTTCTTCTGCTGATTGGATGACACGTAATTTAGATTATCGAGTAGAAGTGGGCTGTCCTATTTATGATAAGGATATCAAACAAGAGTTAATAGATACTTTTGAAATATCTTGGAGTGATAATTTAAAAGCAAGAGTCTTTTCAGAGAAGCAAGATAATGCATATAAAAAAATCATAGGTCCAGAGGTACGTTCGCAATTTGTACTCTACGATTATTATAAAACAAAATTAGAATCCTAAAAGCACAATATTGAAAGTAAGAAAATTTGCAGCAATAGATATAGGTTCAAATGCAATAAGATTGCTAACCCATAACATCATTGAAGAAAAGAATAAAGTAACGCAATTTAGGAAAAGTGCTTTGGTGAGAGTTCCCGTTCGTTTGGGTGAAGATTCATTTACCGTTGGTGAAATATCTGATCGTAACGCAGACAGAATTGTCGATACAATGAAAGCATTCAAACTTTTGATGAATGTTGCTGGAGTAGAAAATTATATGGCTTGTGCTACCTCGGCTATGCGAGAAGCAAATAATGGACTTGAGATTATTAAACGCGTTAAAGATGAAGCGGCTATTGAAATAGAACTTATTGATGGAAAACGAGAAGCTGCAATTATAGCATCTACAGATTTGAAGCAATTGATGCAAAAAGATAAATCTTATTTGTACATAGATGTTGGTGGTGGGAGTACGGAATTTACACTTTTTACTGAAGGGAAAATTCAAATATCTAAATCATTTAAATTAGGTACGGTACGCTTACTCAACAATATGGTTGGTGAAAGTACATGGTTGAAATTGGAAGATTGGATTAAACAACATGTTAAAAATATTCCAGATATCTCCATAATTGGGTCAGGAGGGAATATTAATAAATTACATAAGATTTCAGGAAGAAAAGAAGGCGAAGCATTATCTTCTTTATGGTTAAAAGCACAATATAGTTTTTTAGAAAGTCTAACGTATGAAGAACGAATATCTGAGTTAGGCTTGAACCCAGATAGGGCAGACGTTATAATTCCGGCCACCAAAATATTTTTATCTGCTGCTAAATGGAGTGGTGCTAAAAAAATTCATGTTCCTAAAATCGGACTGTCGGATGGGATAATTAAGACCTTATATTATGTTGATAAATAAGAAATAAATTAGCCGTGAATGCTATCTTTTTTGCCTAAATCTTTCATAAGGCTAGCTTCGTATGCGAGTAGCTCTTCCCATTTGGTATTCACTTCAGTGCGGTTTCCATATTGTCGTGCAAAAGTTAAAAACATGGTGTAGTGTCCTGCTTCACTAATCATTAATTTATGGTAAAATTCAGCTAGTTCTTTATCTTTCAATTCTTCTGATAAAAGTCTAAAACGTTCACAACTTCTGGCCTCAATTAATGCAGCATATAATAGGCGATGTACCAATTGTGTTGTTCTACTCCCTCCTTTAGGGAAGAATTTAATAAGTGCGCCTACATAGTCATCTTTTCGATCTCTTCCTAAAGTGTTACCGCGTGCAATAATGCGGTCATGAACCATTTTAAAATGTCCCATTTCTTCGCGTACTAAAGCAATCATTTCTTGGACTAACTCTGTATACTCCGGAAAAGAAACTATTAGAGAAATAGCTGTAGCAGCTGCCTTTTGTTCACAATAGGCATGGTCTGTGAGAATTTCATCAATATTTTTTTCTACAATATTTACCCACCTTGGGTCTGTTGGTAGTTTAAGGCCTAGCATAATTAATATTTAATGTTATAAAAGTAATGTGATTAATACTTGAATCAAAATATTATATTTGATACATGGATCTTGGTTTTAAAATTATAAGTTGGTTACTTACTATAATGTTTTTTATATCTGCCGCTTTGCAATATAATGACCCAGATCCCTTAATCTGGATTATAATTTGGTGCACTGCTGCTGCATTATCCATATCTTTTGTTTTAAATAAAACATCACATATTTTATTCTTTATAGCTGGAGCAATTTATGTTATCGGCTTCATGGCCGTTTTTCCACAGAAATTTGAGGGTTTTGAAATTGGTAAAGGCGATATTAAGAATATTGAAGAAGCGCGAGAGGCTTTTGGCTTGTTAATAATAGCAATTAGTATGATTATTTTTGGCTTACGGGTTCGTTATAAAAAGCATAGCAAGGAAAAAGTATGATTTGTTATAAATCTAAATCAAATTCCCTTCTTAAAATATCAATAGCTGGATTTTTCTCTCTCAGTTTTTCATATTTTTCTTCGGGCGTAAAAGCAAACTTTTTTGCGGTTGTTTCGTTAATGGTAATTTTTAGTTTTATAAAATGGTTATCCAATTTCAACCGTAAGTATTCTATTAAATCAAACTGCTCTCGTTCGATTTCCTTTTTCATTGTACCATTAGGTAGTTCTATCCAAATAGTGCTGTCATCTCTAAGTTTTGGAATATCCGTATTTAAATTTGACGCTAGTATTTTTCGCCCTTCAGTATCTATTTGATGCACAAAATCAGCCCAATGTTTTTGCATTTCTTCCTCAGTGAAAGATGATTTAGGAAGTTTGCTTTCATCAATTACATTTTCCTTTTTATTAAGTTGATGTTCTTTTTTTCGTTTTAAACTCGATAGTGATAATCCCGAAACACGATGCTGTGGTGTAGCAATATTTATTTTTATTTCTTTCTCAGGAATAACTTTTGTCTCGTTTGAAACAACTGGATTATCCGTATTGGTTTCGTGTGTTTCTTTGCTAGAAGTATTATTTGCTACGGTAGGAGTTGTAGCTTCTTTTAAAGTTGAAATATCCGGTAAAGTAGCAGTGTTAGTCTGTGTTTCTTCCGGCTCAACTGGGTCTATTAGGTCTATTTTTTCATTAACAAGTTCTGGAAGTTCTCTTGAACTTAATACTGCTTCAGAAGCAGGTTCTTTTTTTGATGAAATAGATTTGGTGAAGTCGCTACTTTTGTAATAGGCAGCAGGCGCTATATAATTCTTTAAGGAATCAGATTTTTTTTTTCTCCATCAAAATCGATAGAGGATAATTTCATTAATGATAACTCTACTAAAAGTCTCTGATTTTTACTTGTTTTGTACTTTATATCGCAATCGTTGGCAATGTCCATTGCTTTGAGTAAAAATGAACTAGACGTTTTTTTAGATTGTTCTAAGTACATCTTTTTTGCATCTTCTCCAACTTCTAAAAGTTCTATAGTTGCTGGGTGTTGGCAAACCATCAAATCTCTAAAATGTGAGGCGAGACCAGTGATGAAGTGATGACCATCAAAACCTTTTGCTAAAGTCTCATTAAAAAGAATTAATAATCCAGGAATATTATGCGCTAATATTAAATCTGTAGCACCGAAATAGGTATCATAATCTAATACATTTAAATTTTCAGTAACCGCTTTACGTGTTAGTTTTTTACCAGCAAAACTTACCACTCTATCAAAAATAGAAAGTGCATCACGCATTGCACCATCTGCTTTTTGTGCAATGATATGCAATGCATCATCTTCAGCTTCAATTTCTTGGTTTTCAGCTATATATTTTAAATATTCAGCGGCATCTTTTACAGTGATACGTTTAAAATCAAAAATTTGACAACGTGATAATATTGTGGGTATAATTTTATGCTTTTCTGTTGTAGCTAAAATAAAAATAGCATGTTTTGGCGGTTCTTCAAGCGTTTTTAAAAATGCATTGAATGCAGATTGAGATAACATATGTACCTCATCAATTATATACACTTTGTATTTGCCTACTTGTGGTGGAATACGAACTTGATCTGTTAAACTTCGTATATCATCTACGGAGTTATTTGAAGCTGCATCCAATTCAAAAATATTGAACGCATAGTCTTCATCCTGACTTTGCGTGCCGTCTTCATTTATTTTTTTAGCTAGTATTCTGGCGCATGTAGTTTTACCAACGCCTCTTGGTCCACAAAATAAAAGGGCTTGTGCTAAATGATTATTTTCAATAGCATTCAGTAAAGTGTTTGTTATGGCTTGTTGCCCAACAACGTCTTTAAAAGTTTGTGGTCTATATTTACGTGCAGATACTACAAAGGGCTCCAATTCGAAATATTTTTTTTAGCTATTTGATTTCACCAATAAGGCTGATTACAAATATAAAAATAGCTAGCCATTATTAGGTGTATTTCGATCCTATATGGTATTTATTTATCAACAATTGAATTACCTTTGCAAATAGCAGGTCACCTTATCGCGGTTTGTTTTACAAAACGAGGAAAGTCCGGACACCATAGTGCAGCATAGCGGGTAACGCCCGTCACTCTGGATTCATTTCAGAGTAGGACAAGTGCAACAGAAAGCAAGTACAGGTAATGCTGTAGTGAAACCAGGTAAACTCTATGCGGTGAAACGTCATGTAAATCAGCGTTAAGAGCTGCACGCTCGTGTTGAAGGGTAGGCGGTTAGAGCTTTTGGGCAACTAAAAGTCTAGATAAATGATAAGGAGATCTTGGAATAAATTCAGGATACACAGAATCCGGCTTATGACCTGCTTTTTATATTATTAAAAATAGAATTTTAACCCCTTCGTCTTTCTAAAAGAATCATCATCATTAAGCCTAATAGTATTCTTTGTTCGTCATCAGCTTCGATATCTGTTAATTTAGATACTTCAAATTTTCTACCAAAGAATGAAGCTTCTTTTTTGAGACGAGCAATAGTATCTCCTTTTAAGTTGGTTACTATATAAGAAGGATTAAATAAGTATCCCGTAAAAATATTTAAAATAGGAACTTGGCCTAGAATACCATCAAGAACCTTTACCCATGCATTTTCTTCACGAATATGATATTGCAACTGTTTATGTTGGTCTATGAGTTCATAATTCGCTTTCCAAAGTGAGGTCCATCCCTTTCGTGCAACTTTTCCAAGCTCTTTGTTTTCTGCATCTGTAAAACTATAGGCCGCGGAAAAATCAATCCATTGGTCCGCTTTTATCTTAAAGTTTAATTTATGCTTACTTTCATTTTCAAAAATTGAAATATCCTCTTTAAGTTTAAATAGCTTTTGTTTAACGTATGCCACTGTTTTTCCAGAAGTATCTGTTGCTGTAAAATCATTGGTGAATGTTGATATTTGGAAAACAAATTTTAAGGGGAAATTTAAATTTTTCATGAATTGATTACTTTAAAAGGAGTAAAAATAAAGAGTTTATTACGAATTAAGCTTCAAAAAAACTAAATACACTCCCACCATATTTACGTTGTTTGGAAAAATTTGGTAGTGATGATAAATCGGTATGCTTCGAATGTTCAACAATTAAAACACCTTCTTCTAAAAGCAAATTATTAGTGAAGACTAAAGCTGGGATCTTACTAAAATCTTCAAAACTTAAGTCATAAGGTGGATCAGCAAAGATGATGTTCACTTGAGTCTTAACTTTTTCAAGATAACTAAAAACGTCGCTTTTTAAAGCTGTAATATTTAGTTCTAATGTTTCAGCAGTTTTCGTTATAAATTTAACACACCCTTGATCGGCATCTACACTTGTAATTGTAGTACAACCTCTTGAGCCAAATTCATATGCCACATTTCCAGTACCAGAGAATAAATCTAAAACCGTTATATCGCCAAAATAGTAACTGTTATTCAAGATATTGAACAAGCCTTCTTTGGCCATGTCTGTCGTTGGTCTAACAGGTAGTTTTTTTGGTGCCGTAATTTTTCTTCCTCGGTGTTTTCCTGATATGATTCTCATTAAAGAGCGCTTAAGGTGGTGAAGTCAATAAATATGCTGCTATTGGTTTCTGTGTGGTACGATAGATTTGTTGGAATATATACGTCCACATTTCTCACATATTTATGCGTAATATGGTACAAATCATCACCTTCTTCAATCGTGCCAAAGAGTCTTAATTTTAGCGTTTCAGTATCTAATTTTAATTGCTCAATGGTAAAAAGAAGGTAGTAAATGAAATCTTCTTTAGTGTGAAAATTAAAGCTATTGTACAATAGTAGCTTTTTATTAGAAATAACAATAACATCCATTTGTTGTTCTAAAACATGTACATAACATATGGGATCTTTACCTCCATTAAAGTTATTTAACAGACTTTGTATTAAAACGGTGCTGTTATGTTTGTACTCAAATTCACCGAAAAGTTCATAAATGTAGTTGTTGATATTTACGAATGGCACATAAACAGTAATCAAATCATAGTTCGAAATTTCATCAAATGAAATATGGTCGTTGGCTAAAATTTTAGCGTTGAACTTTAAGTAATTGGCTAATTCCTTTTCGTTGAAAAGTGCTTTAGGGACTAGGCTAAATAAGGTGTTTCTATGAATTACAGTAACATCCGAAAAAGACATTTTAGTAATATCGTTTTTCTCTAAAAATTCTTGTAAGTTTTTAAGAACCTGAAACGGAATTAATTCTTCAGAAAATCTAATACTTTCTTGGAGCACAATAGTGTTGCCTATTGAGTCTAGAACACAAAAAGAAAGTCCATTCAAACTAATCTGAATGGACAATTTTTTATAACTCAAATCGGAGTTGTTTTTAGCTTTAATTTTATTGCTTTTTGTCATATATAGGTGGCCAGTTACCATTGGTACTTACCTCTTCCATTGATCCAACTCTAATCTCTGGACCATTAACTTCCTCTACATTTATGTATGTTTTCTCTCTTGCAACTAAGTCCTTTGGTTGATCATATAAAACAACTTCCTTTGCAACTTTCGCCTCGAAAACAGCTGCTTTATAACCACTTTTATCAATTGTGCCAGCATTTAGAGCGAATTTTTCACCGTTTGCAGCATAAGGGACATTCATTAATGTTTTATAACGATCATCTTTTTTAAATAAAGAATCTTTTACAGAAACAAATCCTAAAGTGTCTATTATTTTTTTCTCAACTAGCATGTCAATACCAAAATCTTTATTGAACTCTAAATAAGAAGTATCTCTTTGTTGTGTAATTGTATATTTTCCAGTTTCAACAAAATTAATTAGATTATTGAAATCTTTAGCATAGACCCCTTTGGCACTCTTATAGGCTTCTTGAGAATTCCTAATATCTTTTAAAGTATTAATTACTTTTTGGTAACGTTCTTGCTTCACATTTGCAAACTCAATTGGAGCATTTACTGATTTATAGATTAAGTATGCAAAACCAATACATGCAATCCAAAGTATAATTTGTAAAACGGTCTTCATTTTTTTCTTGTTATTTAATTATGTGGTTAACACAAATCTACAATTTTTTTTTAATCACAAAAGTATTTGTGCTTAAAAATCATTATTATCTTTGAGGTTATATGAAAGCTCTAAGTATTGCTTCTTTTTCCAAGTTATTAAAAGAAAAATTTCCACATGAACCAACCTTCAAACAAAATCTTGCTTTAGAAGATCTTGCAAGCTTTGTTTTATCTACTGAAAAGGAAAATGTTTTTTTATTAAAGGGATTTGCGGGAACTGGAAAAACGACCATAATTGGGACCATAGTTTCTAATCTTTGGAATACCACAATGAAAACTGTTTTAATGGCTCCTACAGGTAGAGCAGCTAAAGTAATGTCTAATTATTCCAATACGCAAGCATTTACGATACATCGAAAAATATATTTTCCGAAAAAACAAAGTGGTGGAGGAGTGCAGTTTGTTTTAGCTCCAAATAAACACAGGAATACCATTTTTATAGTAGATGAAGCTTCTATGATACCCGATACACCAGCTGATTCTAAATTGTTTGAAAATGGGTCCCTATTAGATGACCTGATACAATTTGTTTATACAGGTCATGGATGTAAGCTTATTTTAATAGGAGACACCGCTCAATTACCACCAGTAAAATTAGATTTGAGTCCCGCTTTAGATGCTAATAAATTAGCATTGAATTATAATAAAGAGGTACATGTATTGGAATTAGATGAAGTGGTTCGTCAGGCGCAAGATTCTGGAATATTATACAATGCGACTAATTTAAGAGAGCAATTGCAAAGTGAGTTTTTCGATGATTTTAAATTTGATGTAGGCTCATTTAAGGATATTGTACGATTAATTGAGGGGAATGAAATTCTAGAAGCTATAGAAGATTCGTATGCCACCAATGGTAAAGAAGAAACTGCTTTTATAGTACGCTCCAATAAAAGAGCAAATTTGTATAATGAAAATATAAGGCAACGGATATTATATCTTGAAAATGAAATTTCCGTTGGCGATTATATGATGGTCGTTAAGAATAATTACTTTTGGCTCAAGCCAACTTCAGAAGCTGGATTTATCGCCAATGGTGATATTATTGAAGTTCTAGAAATTTTTGCAATAAAAGAATTGTATAGCTTCAAATTTGCAGAAGTAAAGGTGAAAATGGTCGATTATCCAAATCAGCAACCTTTCGAAACGGTACTTCTTTTAGATACAATTACAGCTGAAGCTCCATCATTACCTTATGAAGATGGAAATCGTTTGTACCAAGAAGTTATGAAAGATTATGAGCATGAAACTTCGAAATACAAGAAATTCTTAGCGGTAAAAAACAATAAGTTTTTTAATGCATTACAAGTAAAGTTTTCATATGCTATAACCTGTCATAAATCGCAAGGTGGCCAGTGGGATACTGTTTTTGTTGAGCAACCTTATATGCCCAACGGTTTAGATAAGGAGCATATGCGTTGGTTGTATACTGCTGTTACAAGAGCAAAAAATAAGCTTTACCTAATAGGTTTTAAGAACGATTTTTTTCTTGGTTCAGAATAGATTAATTTAGTTCAATAATATAGTACAATGACATCAGAAACGATTATTAGTATTTTTTTAGGTATTGGATTGGCAGCTTCTGTTGGCTTCCGTGTTTTTTTACCACTTTTTGCACTTAGTTTAGCTTCTTATTTTAATATTTGGGAACTTAATAATAGTTGGCAATGGATCGGAAGTTTAGCGGCAGTTATTACTCTTGGAGTGGCTACTATAATTGAGATTTTTGCATATTTTATTCCTTGGGTAGATAATGTTTTAGATAGTTTTGCGGTGCCGCTAGCTGCAATTGCAGGTACTGCGGTAATGGTTTCTACTGTTGCCAATTTAGACCCTGTAGTTACATGGTCGTTGGCAATTATAGCTGGTGGAGGTACTGCCACAGCCATTAAAGGGGCATCCGCAACGAGTAGATTAGCTTCCACAGCTTCGACAGGTGGCTTAGCAAACCCAATAGTATCAACTGTGGAAACAGGAACAGCAATAGTAGTAACAACGGCATCCATATTTGCTCCTATATTAGCAGCCGTTTTAGTGGTTATAATCTTATCTTTTATTTTTTGGATCTACCGAAAAATTAGACCAAGAAGAACCTAATAATAAATTCAGTTAGAATAAATGAAGAGAATTGCAATGATTCCCGCACGTTATGCGGCATCTCGTTTTCCTGCAAAATTAATGCAAGACTTAGGAGGCAAACCTGTTATTTTAAGAACCTATGAGGCAACTATAAACACACAATTATTTGATGATGTCTTTGTTGTTACAGATAGTAAAATAATTTTTGATGTTGTGACTAATGCTGGTGGTAAAGCCATAATGAGTATAAAAGATCACGAATGTGGTAGTGACCGTATAGCTGAAGCTGTGGCGCAGATGGATGTAGATATTATTGTAAATGTACAGGGAGACGAACCGTTTACTGAGAAAGAAAGTCTTGCCAGTGTCCTTAATGTATTTGATCAAGACCCCAATCAAGAGATTGATTTAGCATCCTTGATGGTAGAAATTACCGATTGGGATGAAATTAGCAATCCGAACACTGTTAAAGTAATTGTAGATACCAATAATTTTGCTTTATACTTTTCACGTTCGCCAATTCCGTATCCTAGAGCAAAAGATGTGAATAGCATTTATTACAAGCATAAGGGTATTTATGCGTTTCGAAAACGTGCTTTGATGGATTTTCAGCGATTACCTATGTTGCAGTTGGAGGCCACAGAAAAAATTGAGGCTATTCGCTATTTGGAGTATGGTAAAAAATTAAAAATGGTGGAAACTAATGTTACTGGAATAGAAATAGATACCCCAGAAGACCTAGAAAGAGCTAAAAAAGCATGGAAATAGATTACAAAAATATAAAAGTTATTGGCTTTGATGCTGATGATACACTTTGGGTGAATGAAACCTACTTTAGAGATGCAGAAGAAGCGTTTGCTAGTTTGTTGGACGGTTATGAAACCAAAAACAAAATAGATCAGGAGCTCTTTAAAATGGAAATGAAAAATTTAGCGCTTTATGGTTATGGCATTAAAGGATTTGTGCTATCCATGATAGAATCTGCTTTGGATTTATCTAATAATAAAGTAGCACCTAAAACATTAACCGATATCTTAAATATCGGAAAAAACATGATTTCACACCCTGTTGAATTATTAGAAGACGTGGAAGAGGTGCTTAAAGCTCTTTCGAAAAAGTACCGGTTAATTGTTTTAACAAAAGGCGATTTATTAGATCAAGAGCGGAAATTAGAGCGTTCCAATTTATCTGAATATTTTCATCATGTTGAAGTGTTAAGTGATAAGAGAGAACAGAATTATCAAAATTTATTGGACCATTTAGAGGTAGATGTGAATGAGTTTTTAATGGTAGGAAATTCATTAAAATCTGATGTTTTACCGCTAGTAAACATAGGTGCAAAAGCAATACATGTGCCATTTCATACAACATGGCAGCATGAAGAGGTGAATGATGATGCTACCAATGGTAAAACCTATCAGACGCTTAATGGATTAAAAGAACTTTTAAAATTGTTGTAAGTGATGAAGTTCTTAGATATTGATCGTTGGAATAGGAAAGAGCATTTTGAGTTTTTTAATACGTTTTTAGATCCCTATTTTTCGGTAACCACAAAATTTGATGTAACCAAGGCTAAGTTTTTTTCTAAAGAAAATCATTTGCCCTTTTTTGCAGTTTATTTACATGCCTGTATGAAAGCAATAAATAGTATTGAAAATTTTAAATATAGAATTCAGGAGGGAAAAGTAGTGGTTTATGAAACTATTCATGCATCACCAACTATAATTAGACCTGACCATACTTTTGGTTTTTCATTTATTAATTTTAGTGATGATGTATTTGAATTTACGGCGAATTTTAAGTCGGAAAAAGAAAGAGTTTTAAATTCTAATACGCTGTTTCCTCCAGTAAATTCACTAGATTGTATTTATTGTTCAGCAATGCCGTGGACAAATTTTTTGGGTCATAAAGAACCCATTAGTAATGCAAAAGAATCTGTTCCGAAATTAGCCTTCGGTAAGGCTATTGAAACGAATGGTAAATTGGAAATGACGGTAGCAATAAGTGTAAATCATGCGCTGATGGATGGTTACCATATAGGAATTTTTAATGATAAGTTTCAGGAATTTTTAAATTCATATAAATAATATTTAATGAAATACAGGAATTTTCCAATGGTACCAAGAGTAGTTTTTGGTAATGGTAGTTTTCTACAATTAGGTGAAATACTAATGCCTAAGCGAAAAAACTCAGAAGCACCTTTTATTTTTTTTATTGATGCTATTTTTGAAGAACATTCATTACTAACAGAAATACCATTACTATTTAATGATCAAATTATATTTATTTCATCAGAAGAAGAGCCAAAAACAAAACAAATAGATGTTTTAGTAGCAAAAATTAAAGAAAGTTTTTCTGAATTACCATCGGGTATCATCGGTATTGGTGGAGGTACTTTATTAGATATAGCAAAAGCGGTGGCTATTATGTTGACCAATAGTGGTAGTGCTGCAGATTATCAAGGCTGGGATTTAGTTAAAAAGCCCGCTATTTATCATGTGGGTATCCCTACTATAAGTGGAACAGGAGCCGAAGTTTCAAGAACAACAGTATTAATGGGGCCAGAAAAAAAATTAGGAATCAATTCTGATTTTACGCCTTTTGATCAAGTACTTCTTGATCCTAATTTAACGCAAGGTGTGCCAAAAGAGCAATGGTTCTATACTGGTATGGACTGTTACATTCATTGTATCGAATCATTAACCGGAACCTTCTTAAATGCGTTTAGTCAAAGTTATGGTGAAAAGGCTTTAGAATTATGCAAAGAAGTATATTTAGGAGCTCCATCGCCGAAAGAATCACGTGATAAATTAATGATGGCTTCTTGGCATGGCGGTATGAGTATTGCATACTCACAAGTGGGTGTTGCACATGCTATGAGTTATGGTTTGTCTTATTTATTAGGAGTACGGCATGGTATTGGAAATTGTTTGGTGTTTCAGCATTTGGAAGAGTTTTATCCAGAGGGTGTATCTGTTTTTAAAGAAATGCAAAGAAGACATCATATTAAACTACCAACAGGTATTTGTGCTCATCTCACAGCGGAAGAATTTGATATTATGATCAATGTTTCATTTGGTTTAGTCCCTTTGTGGGAGAACGCTTTAGGTGAAAACTGGAAAGAGATTATGACCCGCGAAAAGCTATTAAGTCTTTTTAAGAAAATATAAATAAAAGAATAAACCCCCAAACTGTTTCAACATATGCTCCAAGCACTTTCAAAGTTTATTTATTTTAAAATCATGAAGTGGACGCTTATTGGAGAATTTCCAAAGGTAAATAAGTGTATTGTAATCGTTGTACCCCACACAAGTTGGGTAGATTTTTTCTTAGGCATTTTAATACGTAAAGTATGGAATGAGGAAATTAATTTTATAGGCAAAAAAAGTTTATTTAAGCCACCTATAGGTTGGTATTTAAAATGGTTAGGAGGAGCACCTATTGATAGAACTAAAAATAGCGACACGGTTGCTGCGATTACTAAAATATTCAATGAACGCAAAATATTTAGATTAGCACTTTCACCAGAAGGCACACGTAATAAAGTAACAGAATGGAGAACAGGCTTTTATTATATGGCTAAATCGGCTAATGTGCCAATAGTTATGGTTGCTTTTGATTTTGGTCATAAACAAATAAAAATTTCAGAGCCTTCTTATACCACTGATAATATGGAAGCAGATTTAAAAAGTTATAAAGCTTTTTTTAAGGGGGTAGTAGGTAAAATTCCAGAGAAAAGCTTTATGGTAGAATAAAAAAACCTGCTACATTTTTTGTGACAGGCTAAATTATAGATACGGTTATGCTAGTAATTTTATTCTTGCATCGTATGATATACGTTTTGCACATCATCATCTTCTTCTAGTTTTTCTAAAAGCTTTTCGATATCAGCAACCTGTTCTTCATCCAATTCTTTAGTCACTTGGGGTATGCGTTCAAAACCGGAAGATAATATTTCAAGACCTCTTGTTTCTAATTCTTTTTGAATAGCCCCAAAGCTTTCAAAAGTGCCATAGATTAAAATACCATCTTCTTCATCAGCGAAGACCTCTTCTGCACCAAAATCTATCATTTCTAATTCTAGTTCCTCAGGGTCAATACCTTCCGCGGGAATTCTAAAATTACAGGTATGGTCGAACATAAATTCTACAGAACCGGAGGTGCCTAAACTACCATTACATTTGTTGAAATAACTACGTACGTTAGCAACTGTTCTAGTGTTATTATCGGTTGCAGTTTCTACTAAAACGGCAATGCCATGCGGTGCATACCCTTCAAACAATACTTCTTTAAAATCGCCCAAGCTTTTATCGCTCGCACGTTTAATAGCACGTTCAACATTATCCTTAGGCATGTTTACAGCCTTAGCATTTTGTATTACGGCTCTTAATCTTGAATTAGTATCTGGATCAGGACCACCATCTTTTACAGCCATAACAATATCTTTTCCAATACGTGTAAACGCCTTAGACATTGCTGACCATCTTTTCATTTTACGTGCCTTTCTAAACTCAAAAGCTCTCCCCATTTCTAAATCTGATTATAAAATTAATGTTACAAATTTAATACAATTTACTATTTGAACAAGTGATATTCGCGATGCTTAACTATTCACTTTCTATGATTTCTTCAATGCTTTTAGCTAGCTTGAAATCTTTTTCGGTAACCCCTTCAGCATCATGGGTGTTTAATCGAATATGTAAAGAATTATACACATTAGTCCAGTCCGGATGATGTCCTTGCGCTTCGCATTCAAAAGCGATACGTGTCATTACAGAAAAAGCTTCTTTGAAATTAGCAAATTCAAATGACGTTTCTAAAGCGCCATCAATGTATTCCCAACCATCAAGTTGCTCCAATTTTTTTTCTATTTCTATTAAATTTAATTTTTCCATTTCTATATGTTATACTGGTTAGAAAATCTTTTTTACACCAAAAAAAACAAGATAATCATTTCAGCTCGGTTACCCAATAACATGATCTTGAATAATTTCTTCGTAGGTGGTTTGATAATTTTTTGGGAGTTTATTTTCTTTTGGTAATACCGCTAAATACCGCTCTTCATTTGTTGTAAATACTCTTTTAAACAAAGGGGTGAAATTACCTACTCTTTTTAGAATTTCTTGAACGAACTCTTCGTGATGCACTAGGTCGTTGCTGCCTAAATGAAAAATTCCACTTTTGTTTTTACTTATTAAATAATGTATTTGTTGCGTTAATTTACTGTCATGGGTAACATTAATGACCAGATTAGGAAATACTTCTACAGGTTCGTTATTAGCAATACTTGCCTTCATTTCTTTGACTCTTGGAGAGCCATTACCAAATACCATAGGCACACGTATAATGGCCATTTTTTCTTTAGGTATACGTAGCAACATATTCTCAATTTTAATTTTTAATCGACCGTAAATACTTTCCGAAAGTGTTTTGTCATATTCATAAGAAGGGTATTTACTATAGGCATCAAAAACGTTTGCAGAGGAAATAAAATAAAGTTTACACTTTCTTTTTAAAACATATTCGATTATATGTTGATGAGCAGTAATTTGTGCTGTAAAATTCCCTCTTATTGCAGAAACAATAAAATCGGGCTCTATTTTTTCTAATAGCTCATGGATATCATCTTCTTCAATATCATACTTAAAAAATTGTTTGTTTTTTTCAAAAGATCTTCGCGCAGCATTATAGGTGCCATAGGTGTTAAAATAGTTACATAACTCCTTATATATGGCATTGCCAATGAAGCCACTGGCTCCAAGAATAAGTATCTTTTTTTTCTCCACTCTAAAATATTGATTGTCCTGTAGCCGTAGTGAATTTTTCTAAAGCTTCCATTCCTAGTTTAGAATTCCCCTTTTTGTTTAGTCCCGGAGACCAAGTAGCCACACAAAGCTTATTGGGTAATAAGGCTACAATACCACCGCCAACACCACTTTTACCAGGCAAACCTACTTCGAATGCAAACTCGCCAGCTTCATCATAGAAACCACAGGTAAGCATAATAGCATTTATACGTTTCACTTGGCTCGTAGATAAATACAACACATCTTGCATGCATCTACCACGATTCATAAACATATAAAAAGCTTTAGTTAGTTGTTGACAATTCATCGCTATTGCACATTGATGGAAATAAAAGTCAAGCACCACAGCTACATCATTCTTTAAATTACCATATGATTTTAATAAGTTAGCCGCAGCATAATTTCTGAAACCAGTTTCTTTCTCAGATTTTGCGACGGCCGAATCAAAATTTATACGCTCATCACCAGCAATTTTTCGTACATAAGATAAAAAATCTTGCTTAGGATTCTTAAGGTTTGTAACTAAGATATCAGCAATAACAATTGCTCCTGCATTGATTAAAGGATTTCTCGGAATTCCGTTTTCTAATTCAAGTAATGATAAATGATTAAACGGGTCTCCTGAAGGTTCAACATCGATACGTTTCCAAAGCGCATCTCCAACCAAGCCAAAAGCCATACTTAGCGTTAATACTTTGGAAATACTCTGAATTGAAAATAATTCTTGTGAATCGCCTATGGCATACTCTTTTTTATCAGCATCAATTAAGTAAATTCCAAATTTATCTTTGTTTATCTTTGATAATTCAGGTATGTATGCGGCAACAGTACCTCTTTCTTTTGAGGCTATTGCTTCTTTATGTATGTGTTGTAATATTGCTTTATAATCAATCATTCTGATTTATAAAAGGGAAGCTTTACGATGGTTGCGGGAACAGCATTTTTTCTTATCTGTATATAAATCTTATTTCCAGGAGCAGATATGTCTTTAGGAACATAACCTAGGCCAATACCTTTACCTATTGATGGTGACATGGTACCAGAAGTTACAATTCCTATACTTACACCATGCTCATTTACAATTGCATAGTCATGCCTCGGAATACCTCTTTCATCTAACTCAAAAGCGATCAGTTTACGCTTGGTACCTTCTTGTTTTTCTTTGGCTAAGTTTTCGCTGTTTACAAAATCTTTAGTAAATTTAGTCACCCAGCCTAAACCAGCTTCAAGGGGAGAGGTAGCATCATTAATATCATTGCCATATAAGCAGTAGCCCATTTCTAATCGTAAAGTATCTCTAGCAGCTAGTCCGATAGGCTTAATACCAAAGGCTTTACCTGCTTCAAATATTTTATTCCAAACCTGTTCTACTTCCTCATTTTTGCAATAAATTTCAAAACCACCAGACCCAGTATATCCAGTCGCCGATATAATAACATGTTCAATTCCTGCGAAATCTGCAACTTCAAAAGTGTAAAATTTAATTGCAGATAAATCTACTGATGTTAACGATTGCATTGCTTCAACGGCTTTTGGTCCTTGGATAGCTAAAAGAGAAAATCCTTCAGAGATATTTCGCATATCAGCATTATATTCTTTATTGTATTTTGAAATGTGAGCCCAATCTTTATCAATATTAGAGGCATTTACAACCAATAAATATTGCGCTTCCTTAATTTGATATATAATTAAATCATCGACAATACCTCCTGTTTCATTTGGCATGCAACTATATTGAGCCTTTCCTATGGTGAGCTTGGAAGCGTCATTAGAACTTATTTTTTGAATTAAATTGAAAGCATTTGGACCACTAATTAAAAATTCGCCCATATGCGAAACATCAAAAACACCAACTCCTTTTCTAACAGTTTCATGTTCGATATTTACACCCTCATAAGATACAGGCATATTGTAGCCTGCAAAGGGTACCAATTTTGCACCTAATTTTTCATGTACATGAGTTAAAGCGGTATTTTTCATCTTTTTAATTTTGTTGCAAATTTATTGAAAATAAACTGATACCGGATATTAGATTTTTATTGTTTTTGTATCATTTAAAATTAAAAGTGAGTTGATACAGTAGGATAGCGTTAATTGAAATTTAAAATTTTAGGATTATAAGGTTTCTTGTTTATCTTTAAGGAAACTAGCTTTTAAACTTCGTAAAAAAGGAATTATGAAATTATTTTATGCTTTACTTTTTGTTATTTTTTCATCAACTTTTGTGTGGTCACAGGATATGCCTAAAGACTTTTTACCTGCGGATTTTCATAAAGATAGACGAGCAAAGGTTCGCAAAATGATGCCTCCAAATAGTGTTGCCGTATTTTTTGCAAACGCTGAAAGAAATCGAGCAAATGATGTGGATTATATCTATCATCAAGACCCAGATTTTTATTATTTGACAGGATATAGAGAGCCGAACGCTATTTTAATCATTTATAGTGCTGATCAAAAAGATGAAAATGACATTACCTATAATGAACAAATGTTTGTGCAGCAGAGAGATGTCTCCGCAGAACAATGGAATGGTAAAAGACTCGGAGTTGAAGGAGTGAAAAACCAATTGGGATTTAATACTGTTTTTAATGGCGAAGATTTTATAAGTGCACCAATAGATTTTAAATCATTTGACCACGTACTTTTTTATGATTTTAAGGGGGATTATCGGGATACTAGTAAGAATGCCGATTTGTATGATCTGATACAAGCCTTTAAGAAAAAGGCAAAATACCCTGAAAATTATAACGCTAGAAAGCAACAGTTTTATACTACAATTAAAGCAACAGAAATTGAAAATAGTGCTAATGTTGCTCAAACCTTGGGTCGTTATTTAAATAGATTTGAAGATTTAAAAAATGACGAACTTTTATCTGGTTATATCAATGCGGAAAATGATAATCTAAGAAAAGAGATTAAAGATAAAGTTATCCTCGAATTGAAAATAAATAATTTAAATTCTTCAATGATAGGGGAGATAATGAATAAACTCAGAGAAACTAAAACTAATGAAGAACTGGTTTTACTTAAAAAAGCAATAGAGATTTCTGCTGTTGGACAAATTGAAATTATGAAAGCAATGCATCCGAATATGTCAGAATCTGAAATACAAGGGGTACATGAATTTGTGTATAAAAAATATGGTGCAGAATATGAGGGGTACCCTTCAATTGTTGGAGGAGGGAACAATGGCTGTATTTTGCACTATATCGAAAACAATAAGAATAAGGTGGGTAATGATCTTGTTTTAATGGATTTAGGAGCTGAGTATCATGGTTATACGGCTGATGTTACCCGAACAATACCTGCAAATGGGACTTTCAGTAAGGAACAGAAGCTAATTTACGATATTGTTTATAATGCTCAGGAGGCTGGAATAGAAGCTAGTGTTGTTGATGCGCCATTTCAGGCACCTGGAGAGGCAGCATCCGCTGTAGTATCGGCTGGCCTACTAAAACTGGGAATCATTGAAAATAGTAATGATGCGCGAACTTATTTTCCACATGGAACGTCGCATTACTTAGGTCTTGATGTGCATGATAAAGGTACTTATGGTTCTTTTAAAGAAAATACGGTAATAACGGTTGAGCCAGGAATTTATATTCCAGAAGGGAGTGATTGTGACAAAAAATGGTGGGGAATTGCAGTACGTATTGAAGATGATATTTTAATAACAAAAGATGGTCCTGTAAATTTATCAGCAATGGCCCCAAGAACAACTGAGGCCATTGAGGCTATGATGCTGCAAAAAAGTCCCTTAACTGATTTTAAGCTTCCGGAGTTAGATTAATGGCTACTGCCCAATAAAAATTCTTTTAATTGGTCATAAGAAGAAATAGCAATCGATTTTTTCTTTTTGTCCATTAATTTTAAAATCTTTTTTGGGATTTTTATATTTTCTTGGATAGTATCTTCCACAATATCTAAGAATTTTACAGGGTGCGCAGTTTCTAAAAATATTCCGTAGGTATCTGTGTTCTCTGCTTGGTATTTTTTAAGGCCTAAATAACCTACTGCACCATGTGGATCGGCAATATAATTGTAATCGTTATACAACTCTAGCATTGCTTCTTTTGTTTGTTCATCTGTAAAAGCATAAGATGATAAATATTGTGAAAGTGTCGTAAAGTCATCCTTGAAAATATGACGAATACGAATAAAATTACTTGGGTCACCAACATCCATAGCATTTGATATGGTGGCAGTAGAGGGTTTAGGATCGTAACTTTTTGTTTCCATAAAACGAGGAACAACGTCGTTAACATTAGTAGAAGCTATAAAATGTTTGACTGGCATACCTAATTGTTGGGCTATCATTCCTGCACAGATGTTTCCAAAATTTCCACTAGGTATAGAAAAAACAATGTCGTCTACTTTCAACTGTTTATAAGCAAATAAATAATAAAATAATTGTGGTAACCATCGAGCAACATTAATTGAGTTGGCAGAAGTTAATTGTATTTTATTGGTTATTGCTGTATCTAAAAATGCTGTTTTCACCATATTTTGACAATCATCAAAGGTGCCATCAACTTCCAAAGCAGTAATGTTTTTGCCGAGTGTAGTTAATTGTTTTTCTTGAATATCACTCACTTTACCACTAGGGTAAAGGATCACTACTTTTACGCCTTGAACCCCTAAAAATCCATTGGCGACAGCACCTCCAGTATCTCCTGAAGTAGCTACTAAAACCGTAATCTCATTAGAACTCCCCTCTGAAAAATACCCTAAACAACAGGCCATAAACCGTGCTCCAACATCTTTAAATGCTAGTGTAGGGCCATGAAATAATTCTAATGTAGCTATAGTGTCAGAGATGTCTATCACTGGGAAATTAAAGTCAAGAACCTCCGCTAATATTTCTTTTAATTTTATATCGGGAATATCGTCGCTCACAAATTGTCGGATTGCCTGAAAAGCAATTTCTTCATTTGAAAGATTCTCAATGGTATCAAAAAAATCTTTGGCTAATGGGGTAATAGATTCAGGAAAATACAAACCACGATCAGGAGCAATTCCTTTAATTACTGCATCTTTAAAACTTACGTCTGGGGCTTTTTTGTTTAGGCTGTAAAAGTTCATAAGTCACTATTTAGGATATTATTTTTATTCCTTCTTCATTTATTTTAGAAACATGAATATCGTATTCAATTCCAATTTTATCATAGATTTCAGACATTGCATTAGCAACATTCTGAGCTATTGTTTCACCTTTACTTAAGGCGTATATAGAGGGGCCAGAACCAGAAATACCACAACCAAGGGCACCAGCATCTAAAGCTTTTTGTTTTACACTATCAAATCCAGGGATTAATATAGAGCGTATAGGTTCTACAATATGGTCTTCTAATGAGCGACCAATGAGTTTGTAATCTTCCATGAATAATCCTGCAATTAAACCACCAACATTTCCCCATTGTTTGATACCATCTTCCAATGAAATAGTTGTTTTTAAAATTCGTCTAGAATCTGATGTTTTGACCTCAATCTGCGGGTGTATTACTGTCGCATAAAGTTCCTTAGGGGTATGTATTTTTACAATATCTAAAGGGCTATAACTACGAACCAAAGTAAATCCGCCAAATAGGGCAGGAGCCACATTATCAGCATGAGCTACACCACTTGCTAAGCGCTCACCTTCCATAGCAAATGTCACTAGTTCTAAAGGTGAAAATGGTTCGCCAATTAATTGATTCATCGCCCATACTGCACCTGTAGAACTCGCAGCACTACTACCAATACCACTGCCTGCTTTTATTTTTTTATAAATTTCAATCTCAAATCCACCGTCATAATTACTTGCGGCGAGTAAAGCGAGCCCAGCAACACCAGCTACATTCTGTAATGTTTCTGTTGGGAGATCTTGGCCGGTAAGTTTTGTAATTTTTATTCCTTTTTCAAGTGTCTTACGGATAACCATTTCATCGCCTACCGCATCTAATGCTAAACCTAATACATCAAATCCACAGGATACATTTGCAATGGTAGCAGGGCAAAAAACTCTTATTTCGGATGCTTGCATTTTTTTAAATTTTAAAAGTTTCCGATTCTAATAATATCTGCAAAAATACCAGAAGCTGTAACTTCTGCACCAGCACCAGCACCTTTTATAATCATAGGTTGGTTTGGGTATCTTTCCGTGTAGAAAAGTACAATATTATCACTGCCTTCAAGATTATAAAAATCATGACCTTTTGGTATTTCTTGCAAACCTACACTTGCTTTTCCGTCTTGAAATTTCGCAACGTATTTTAACTTACTATCTTTGCTTGCTGCTTCTTTAAACATTTTTTGAAAACTATCTTCATGTTTTACTAAGGAAGAAAAAAAGGCATCATTATTTGTTGTGTCTAAACTTTCTTGAGGTAAAAAAGGCGTGTTGGTAATTTCATTAATATCAATTTTATTACCGCTTTCACGTGCTAAAATTAGTATTTTGCGCATTACATCTATACCACTCAAATCTATTTTTGGATCAGGTTCTGTATACCCTTGTTCTTGTGCTTCTTTGACAATATCATGAAAAGTAGTAGTGTCATTAAAATTGTTAAAAACAAAATTTAAACTCCCTGATAAAACAGCCTGAATATTTAATATTTTATCTCCAGAAGCTATTAAGTTTTTAAGGGTGTCGATAATTGGTAACCCTGCTCCAACATTAGTTTCAAAAAGAAAAGGCGCATTATATTTTCGAGCTAAATCCTTTAAATTTTTATAATTATCGTATGCCGATGAACAGGCTATTTTATTACAGGTAACTACAGAAATACTATTTTTTAAATAAGATGCATAAGTTTCTGATACTTCAGCACTTGCAGTATTGTCCACAAAGATGCTATTTCTATAATTCAATTTTTGAATGTTTTCGAAGAATTTAAGCTTATCGGCTTTATCTCCTTCTTTTAAAAGAGATTCCCAGTTTTTTAGTGAAATACCATCTTCGTCAAAAACCATAGTTCGAGAGTTCGAGATGCCTATAACTCGTATATTTAGTTTGAGGTTTTCTTTTAAGTACTTTTTTTGTTGTTGAATCTGATGTAAGAATTTATTACCAACATTCCCAACACCCATAACAAAAAGGTTGAGTTGCTTGGTATTGTCTTCGAAAAATTCTTCGTGTAATGTATTTAAGGCCTTTTTGACATCTTCTTTGGTAATTACTGCAGAAATGTTTCGCTCAGAAGCTCCTTGGGCAATAGCCCTAATATTTACATTATTCTTTCCTAAAGTACTAAACATTTTACCACTGAGCCCTTGGTGTCTTTTCATATTATCACCAACTAAAGCAATAATAGCAAGATTTTTTTCAGCGATGACTGGCTTTATTTTTCCTAATGATATTTCGTATTCAAAAGCATCATTTACAATTTGAACGGCTTTAGCCGCATCATTATCGGAGATTCCAACACAAATAGAGTGTTCGGAAGATGCTTGTGTAATTAGTACTACACTAATTTCGGCATGTGATAATACTTCAAAAAATCGTTTTGATATCCCTGGAATTCCGACCATTCCTGATCCTTCCAATGATACCAAAGCAATATTTTCTACATGGCTTATTCCTCTTACAGTTTTGCCTTGTTCATTTTTTGTTTTAGTAATTAAAGTACCTGAATTTTTAGCATCAAAGGTGTTTTTTATAACTATCGAAATGCCTTTAGAAAGAACAGGCTGAATAGTTGGAGGATATAAAACTTTTGCGCCAAAATGTGAAAGTTCCATAGCTTCTTCATAGGATATATGAGGAATAGCCATGGCTTGTTTTACAATTTTAGGGTTGGCGGTATACATACCACTAACATCAGTCCATATCTCTAATAATTCAGCATCTATAGCACTAGCTACTATTGCAGCAGTATAGTCTGAACCACCTCTTCCTAATGTCGTAGAATCCCCTGAAGTTGATGAGGCGATAAATCCAGCCATCACAATTATTTTTTCTGGAATAGAATCGAAATAGTTGTTGCAATTTTTATTAGTAAGCTCAAAATTAACAACCGCCTTTCCGAAAATGCTATTAGTTTTGATTAACTCTCTACTATCTTTATAGGTACTGTTCATTTTCTCGGCAGCAAAATATTCACTGATGATATAGGACGAAAGTAGTTCACCGTAACTAACAATTTTATCAGATAATTTTGGTGTGATCTCTCCTATTAAATAGGCGCCTTCTAGTAATGTCTCTAGCGTATTAAGTTCACTTTTAACTTTACTTAAAACTTTACTTTGTGATGCTATAGGGATTAGTTCTTTTATAGTTGTTAAATGTCTTTCTTCAATTTGATTAAAAATAGTTTTATAAGTTTTGTCTTGGTTTGATGCTAGACTGGCAGTATTTAAAAGAAGATCAGTAACGCCACCTAAAGCAGAGACCACAACTATGGTTTTATCGGCAGTAGAATTTGCGACTATATTTTTAACTAGGGCTATATTTTGTGCGTTGGCAACAGAGGTGCCTCCAAATTTTAGAACTTTCATTATGTAAAGAGGTTATTATTGACTAAAAATAAAAATGCATGTTTATGCGAGAATGGACGTGTATATAGCAGTTTACCCCAAAGGGGTTGTGCTGCTGAAAGTGATAGTTGTATCACAAGCATTATAAAATGAAGAAATGTTGTATTTGTTGGTCATTTTGTTCCTTTATAACTTATAAAGATATAATCAAATGTAGTATTTTTGATTTCCTTATCAAATGATTTCTGAAATTTTTACGGAATCGTCAATTTATCTGAAATAATTTTATTGAATGAAGATTTTTAGCACCAAACAAATCTACGAAGCTGATAAATATACAATTGAGAAACAGCAAATTGCAAGTGATGAGCTTATGGAGCGAGCTGCAGTTCAAATTTTTAATTGGATGCATTTACGGCTTCAAGGTGCTCCGGTAACAATTCAAATTTTTTGTGGAATTGGGAACAATGGGGGTGATGGTATTGCGGTTGCTCGCCATTTACAGGAGCATGGTTATACAGTTTTGGTCCATGTTGTTAATTTTAGTGAAAAAAGATCAAAAGATTTTTTGATAAATTTAGACCGACTAAAAGATCGTAAAATTTGGCCAAATTTTATAAATAAAGACTCAGATTTTCCAAAAATTAATAAAGATGATATTGTCCTAGATGCCATTTTTGGTATTGGTTTAAATCGTAGTCCAGATCAATGGGTTGTTCAGCTAATAAAACATATTAATAGGAGTAACGCTTTTATTTTATCAGTAGATATCCCTTCAGGATTGTTTACAGATATGGCTACTGTGGTAAAAGATGGAGTTATTAGGGCTAATTATGTTTTGAGCTTTCAAACGCCAAAATTAATTTTCTTTTTACCAGAAACAGGAATTTATACGAATCAATGGGAAGTTTTGGACATAGGGATTGATGCTACTTACCTTAGTACCAAAGAGACGGATTATGAATTAATAGGTAAAAATGAAGTTTTACCTTTTTATATCCCCAGAGAAAAATTTTCGCATAAAGGAACATTTGGACATGCATTAATAATTGGTGGGAGCTATGGTAAAATTGGTGCTGTGCAATTGAGTTCCAAATCTTGTTTGTATGCGGGTAGTGGATTGGTTACTGCATATATTCCTAAATGTGGTTATATACCTCTGCAAACAGCATTACCTGAGATAATGGTTCTTACAGATAAAGGCGAAGAAGTTATTTCTAATATCGAATATACTATTGATCCAACAGTTATCGGAATTGGTATTGGATTAGGTACGTCGGAAGAAGTTAAAAAAGCATTTTCAGATTTTTTAATTAAAAATAAAAAGCCTTTAGTGATTGATGCAGATGGTTTGAATATACTTTCTGCAAATAAAAAGTTGCTCAAAAAGTTACCTTCTCAAACGATATTAACTCCTCATCCAAAAGAGTTACAGCGTTTGATTGGCGAATGGAAGAATGATTTTGAGAAACTCGAAAAAGCAAAGAATTTCTCTAGTACCTATGATTGTATATTAGTGATTAAAGGTGCAAATACCATGACTGTGTATCAAGAAAAAGTATTTGTGAACACGACGGGTAACCCGGGAATGGCAACGGCAGGAAGTGGAGACGTATTAACGGGACTTATTACAGGGTTATTGGCACAGGGTTATGATACCTTAAAGGCGGCAATTTTCGGAGTTTATCTGCACGGTAGAGCAGGTGATATAGCTCTTGAAAGTTACGGTTATCAATCATTAACAGCTTCAGCAATCATTGAATGCATTGGAAATGCATATATTGATCTGTTTCAGATTCCTGAACAAGAGGAAGTCGTTAAACCTAAGGAGTAAATAAAAATAACTTAGAGAAATTAGGACAATTATTTTGCCCTAACTCTTCTTTTTACCCATGCTAACGCATTGTCATATTCAATAAAGAACTTCATAGGATTCTTGTAAAAAAGTTTCTCTATTTTAAAATTATGCATGTCAATTTCTTTGACAGAAACTACTGCAAAAGCCTTTAAATTTTCTATTTCCCTAATGTAGCTATAAACGGTTGGATCAATGGCATATGAGTTTTTACGTAAACTTATATAGCCAAATTTTTTATCCCTAAAGTGAATTTCTGAAATTCCTATTATTTGATATGCTCTTTCTAAAGTTAAGGTGGCGCCTTCTTCAAAAATTGCAACCATGTAATCGTCATATACTTGAACTATGCCAGTTTCAAGATGATACTCTCGAACGACGATTTTGTTCTTCGATTGTTCAATTTTCATTCTCGTATTTTATATAGTGTGTCTCGAAAGCGAAAGTAGTACTAAGCCTAAATATGTTAAAAAATACTAGATAAAAAGCTTAAATATCGTTTAAGTAGCTGTAGTAAGTCTTTGTGGTAAGTAAGTTGAAAGTAAAAAGCTGAATTTTAAGGAATATAAATTGGTGTTATTGTATGTTTTGAGAATCAAATGTAAAAGAAGAAAAGGTGAATTTTTGTAATCAAATTCTTGCTGTAAGGGTTAAAAAATTAGATTTTAACAAAAAAAAAGGAGCGTCTATGACGCTCCTTTTTTAGTTGTATAAATACTTTTTAAGCGTTTGATTTTTTTTCAGCTTTTTCGATTTTAATGGTCAATTCTTCTTGCTTTTCATCAAAATCCATATAAATCGTATCACCTTCTTGTAATTTAGAGCTTACGATTTCTTCTGCTAAAGCATCTTCAATATATTTTTGAATGGCTCTTTTTAGAGGTCTTGCGCCATATTGTTTATCAAAACCTTTCTCGGCTATATAGTCTTTTGCTTTATCGGAAAGTACTAATTCATATCCAATTTCTCTGATACGCACTAATAATTTACGCAGTTCAATATCAATAATTTTATTGATATCTTCTTTATCTAAAGGATTAAATACAACAACATCGTCTATTCTATTTAAGAATTCTGGTGCAAAAGCTTTTTTTAATGCATTTTCAATCACACTTTTTTGATGACTATCTGTTTGAGATTTCATTGCAGAAGTTCCAAAACCGACACCTTGACCAAAATCTTTTAATTGGCGTGCACCAATATTTGAAGTCATGATGATAATTGTATTTCTAAAATCTATTTTACGTCCTAAACTATCTGTCAAAAAGCCATCATCTAGTACTTGAAGCATCATATTAAACACATCTGGATGTGCTTTTTCAACTTCATCAAGCAAAACAACAGCATAAGGTTTACGACGCACTTTTTCAGTTAACTGCCCACCTTCTTCATAACCAACATATCCTGGAGGTGCTCCAACCAAACGAGATATGGCAAATTTCTCCATATACTCACTCATGTCGATACGAATAAGGGCATCTTCAGAATCAAATAATTCTTTCGCAAGAACTTTTGCTAATTGTGTTTTTCCAACACCAGTTTGTCCTAAAAATATAAACGAGCCAATTGGTTTGTTAGGATCTTTAAGTCCAGCCCTATTTCGTTGAATAGCTTTTGCAACTTTAGCAACAGCTTCATCTTGTCCAATTACATTGGCTTTAATAAGATCAGGTAATTCAGAAAGTTTTTTGATTTCTGTTTGTGCTATTCGATTTACTGGAATGCCGCTCATCATAGAAACAACGTCAGCAACATTATCTTCAGTCACAATTTCTCGGTGTAAATTACTATCCTCTTCCCATTTTTCTTGAGCTACAGCAAGATCTTTTTCTATTTTCTTTTCATCATCACGAAGTTTTGCAGCCTCTTCATACCGTTGTTTTTTAACCACAGTATTTTTTAGTTCACGCACATCCTCTAATTGTTTTTCTAATTCAAGAATCTGCTTTGGCACATCCATATTAACAATATGAACTCTTGAACCAGCTTCATCTAATGCATCAATAGCTTTATCTGGAAGAAAACGATCAGTCATATATCTATTTGTTAACTTTACACAAGCTATAATAGACTCATCTGTGTATATAACATTATGATGATCCTCGTATTTTCCTTTGATGTTTTTGAGTATTTCTATAGTTTCATCTACAGTAGTAGGTTCGACAATTACTTTTTGAAAACGGCGCTCAAGAGCACCATCTTTTTCTATATATTGTCTATATTCATCAAGGGTAGTAGCACCAATACATTGTATTTCACCTCTTGCTAATGCAGGCTTAAACATGTTAGAAGCATCTAAACTTCCTGTTGCCCCACCAGCACCAACAATAGTATGAATTTCATCAATAAAAAGAATAATATCATCATTCTTTTCAAGTTCATTCATTACGGCTTTCATTCGTTCCTCAAATTGACCACGGTATTTTGTGCCAGCAACCAAAGAAGCTAAATCTAGTGTAACCACTCTTTTATTGTAAAGAATTCTTGACACCTTTTTATTAATTATACGTAGTGCTAAACCTTCAGCAATGGCACTTTTACCTACTCCAGGTTCACCAATTAATAAAGGATTGTTTTTCTTTCTTCTGCTTAATATTTGAGAAACTCTTTCAATTTCTTTTTCTCTTCCAACAACAGGATCTAACTTATTTTCCTCCGCCATTTGTGTTAAATCACGACCGAAGTTATCTAAAACAGGTGTTTTAGATTTTTTATTTCCTTTTTGATTAGCGGCTCCACCAAAGCTACCTTCTTTACCTTCTGTTGCATCATCCGCATCATTAGGGAAAGATTCTGATGTAGGAGAATCTATATAATCATCATCACTGGTGATCATAGATTTGAATTGCTCTTTTACACCGTCATAATCAACTTTAAGTTTATGTAATAACTTTGTAGTTGGATCATTTTCATTTCTAAGAATACACAACAAAAGGTGAGCGGTATTAATAGAAGAGCTTTGAAATAATTTAGCTTCCAAAAAAGTAGTTTTTAGTGCACGTTCTGCTTGCCTTGTCAAATGCAAATTCTTTTTGTCTTTTTGCATTGGACTAGCACTAGGGTTTGCAGGACTTAAAATTTCCACCTTTCTTCTTAGGTGATTTAAGTCCACATCTAAAGCGTCTAAAATACTTATTGCTTTTCCACTTCCATCACGCAACAATCCAAGCATCAAATGCTCAGTTCCGATAAAATCGTGACCAAGCCTTAATGCTTCTTCCTTACTATAAGCAATTACGTCTTTTACTCTAGGTGAAAAATTATCATCCATATATTTTCCTTTCAACATTAAAAATAGTAAATCTATCTCAAACTAGAACAAATACCGTACCTATATTCGTTAAAGATTAACTAATTGACGGAAAAAAACATACAATTGCAACAAAAAGCAATTCAATTTATTAAAAACCAAGTAACTTTTTATGTTGATAAATTATTGAATAAACTATGGAAGAATTGTTTTAAAAGCTTCGATTTTCTGTATATTGGCATGGTTTTTAACCTAGTAAATAATATAAGAATTTAAAATGGCAGAAGGAGAAAAATTAATTCCTATCAACATTGATGATGAAATGAAATCAGCTTACATTGATTATTCAATGTCGGTCATTGTGTCACGTGCTTTACCAGATGTTAGGGATGGTTTAAAACCCGTACATAGAAGAGTATTATTTGGTATGTACGAGTTGGGTGTTCGCTCTACTAGTGCTCATAAAAAATCTGCACGTATTGTAGGTGAGGTTTTGGGTAAGTATCACCCACACGGTGATACATCGGTATATGATTCTATGGTGCGTATGGCGCAAGAATGGAGTCTACGATACATGTTAGTAGATGGTCAGGGTAACTTTGGTTCAATTGACGGTGACAGCCCAGCGGCAATGCGTTATACAGAAGCTCGTATGCGCAAGATCGCTGACGATATGTTGGCTGATATCGATAAGGATACTGTAGATCATCAATTAAACTTTGATGATACTTTAAAAGAGCCTAAAGTGTTACCAACAAGAATACCTAATTTATTAGTGAATGGTGCTTCAGGTATTGCTGTAGGTATGGCAACAAATATGCCTCCACATAATTTGTCGGAAGTAGTAGATGGTACTATAGCCTATATTGAAAATAACGATATTGAAATAGATGAACTAATAACTCATATTAAAGCTCCTGATTTTCCAACAGGTGGTATTATTTATGGTTATGATGGTGTAAAAGAGGCATTTCATACTGGCCGTGGTCGAGTTGTCATGCGCGCCAAAGCATCTTTTGAAGAAGTTCAAGGTAGAGAATGTATCATTATTACTGAAATTCCTTATCAAGTGAATAAGGCAGATATGATTAAAAAGACTGCCGATCTTGTTAATGAGAAGAAAATAGAAGGTATTTCTACGATTAGAGATGAATCGGATAGAAATGGTATGCGTATCGTTTATATTATTAAAAGAGATGCTATTCCTAATATAGTTCTTAACACTTTATATAAGTATACAGCCTTACAGTCATCATTTAGTGTAAATAATATTGCACTAGTAAATGGCCGACCTCAAATGCTGAATGTGAAGGAAATGATTCATTATTTCGTTGAGCATAGGCATGAAGTGGTTGTTCGTAGAACAGAATTTGAGTTAAAGAAAGCAGAAGATAGAGCACATATTTTAGAAGGACTCATTATTGCTTCTGATAATATTGATGAAGTAATCGCAATTATTAGAGCTTCTTCAAATGCTGATCAAGCAAGAGAAAACTTGATGGAACGCTTTAAACTGACAGAAATTCAGGCCAAAGCGATAGTTGAAATGCGTCTACGTCAATTAACAGGACTAGAACAAGATAAATTACGTTCTGAATACGATGAGATATTAAAATCTATTGAAGATTATAAAGATATTCTTGCGCGTAAAGAGCGTAGAATGGAAATTATCAAAGAGGAGCTGATAGAAGTAAAAGCTAAATACGGTGATGAACGACGTTCTGAAATTAATTTTGCTGGTGGTGATTTAAGTATGGAAGATATGATACCTGATGAGCAGGTTGTAATTACCATATCACATGCTGGTTATATTAAAAGAACGCCACTTTCAGAATACAAAACGCAAAATAGAGGAGGAGTTGGTCAAAAAGCATCTTCAACAAGAAATGAAGATTTCTTGGAGCATCTTTTTGTAGGTACTAACCACCAGTATATGTTGTTTTTTACCCAAAAAGGAAAATGTTTCTGGATGCGGGTATATGAAATTCCAGAAGGAAGCAAATCCTCAAAAGGGCGTGCAATACAAAATCTTATAAATATTGAGAGTGATGATAAAGTAAAAGCCTTTATCTGTACACAAGACCTTAAAGATGAAGAGTATGTAAATAGTCATTATGTGATTATGGCTACTAAAAAAGGGATTGTAAAGAAAACCTCGTTAGAGCAATATTCTAGGCCGCGACTAAATGGTATTAATGCTATTGGAATTCGTGAAGACGATGAACTTTTAGAAGCAAAATTAACAACTGGAACCAGTCAAATATTCTTAGGACTTAAATCAGGTAAAGCCATTAGATTCGAGGAAAGTAAAACACGTCCAATGGGTAGAAATGCTTCTGGTGTTCGTGGTATTACTTTAACAAGTGATTCAGATGAAGTTATAGGAATGGTTTCCGTTCATAACTTTGATGAAGAGATTCTTGTAGTTTCTGAAAATGGATATGGAAAAAGATCTAGTATTGAAGATTATAGGGTAACCAATAGAGGAGGGAAAGGAGTTAAAACAATTTCTATAACTGATAAAACTGGAGGGTTAGTTGCTATCAAAAATGTATCTGATTCTGATGATCTAATGATTATTAATAAATCTGGAATTGCCATACGAATGAGTGTTGAAGATTTACGTGTAATGGGTAGAGCTACTCAGGGCGTAAGACTCATAAATATAAAAGGTAATGATTCTATAGCAGCTGTTGCGAAAGTTATGAAAGACGAAGATGCAGTTGATGAAGATGAAGTTAAAGATTTAGAAGTCAATCCAGAGAATGGCACGGCTCTTGATAATAATGAACCCGAAACTAAAGAATAAACACTAAAATTAAAATAAGAGTAAAGATGAAAACTAAAATTTTTATACTGGCAGCCATGTCTTACACAATGGTAGGATTTTCTCAGAAGAACGAAATTAAATCAGCTGAAAAATCTTTGAAATCTGGTAATGTAGCTGAAGCCAAAACCGCAATAGAAAGTGCTTCGGCATTAATAGGTAGTGCTGATGAAAAAATGAAAGCCCAATTTTACTTTCTAAAAGGTGAAACATATGCATTGCTTGCTAAAAAAGGTGATGCTAACGCTTTTAATACTGCTATTGATGCTTATAAAGAAGCCATCGCAACTGAAGAGACCTCGGGTAAAGTTAAATACAGCGGTGATGCCAAACAAAAGCTTACTGGTATGACTGCAGATTTAATTAATTCAGCTGTTGAAGATAATGAAAAGAAAAATTTTAAAGAAGCTGCAGAAAAGCTATACTTAGGGTATAAGTTAAGCCCTAAAGATACTATGTATTTATATTATGCTGCCAGTAGTGCGGTTAATGGTGGTGAATACGATCAAGCACTTGAATACTATACTGAATTAAAGGATTTGGGTTATGATGGTTCTGAAGTTAAATATAGTGCTGTAAATGTTGAAACGGGTGAAACTGAAGAAATGAGTAAGACTCAAAGAGATCTTATGGTAAAATCTAAAACTTATAAAGATCCGAAAGAAGAAAAATCTCCTTCAAAAAGTTCTGAAATAATCAAGAATATCGCCCTAATTTATACGCAATTAGGTAAGGATGAAAAAGCTTTAGAAGCCTACAAAGATGCACGAGCTAATGATCCAAAAGATGTAAATTTAATTTTAAATGAAGCTAATCTTTATTTTAAATTGGGTGATAAAGAAAAGTTCAAATCTTTAATGGCTGAAGCAACTACTTTACAGCCTGATAATGCTGATTTATTTTACAATATTGGTGTTGTAAATATGGAGCAAGGTAATATAGAAGATGCAAGACAAGCATACAATAGAGCACTTGAAATTAACCCTGGGTATGTAAATGCGCAATTAAACCTTTCTACTACGTATGTAAACGAAGGTAATGGTTTAATTGATTCAATGAATGTCTTAGGTAATTCAAGAGCGGATATTGCTAAATACGATCAACTTAAAGAACAAAAAGATGATTTATTTAGACAAGGGGCTACTATTTTGGAAGAAGCTTTAAAATTAAATCCAGATAATCAAAGTATTTTAGAGCAATTAAAAAATATTTACGGTGCTTTAGGGGATAATGATAACTTCATGAGATTAAAAAAATTAATTGGTGAGTAAAACCAATCAATTTAAATATATAAAAAAAGCCTTTACAATTTTGTAAAGGCTTTTTTTATATGATCTTTTTAATCACCCTTAATTTATGTGTATATGATTTTAATTCTACATTAAATATTCCTGTATGGTCTATACGATCTATTCTTACTCTTCCACTAGAATGTATGATGTAGTTATTTTGCATAATAATACCTACATGATCTATAACACCATCATTATTATCAAAAAATGCTAAATCGCCAGGTTCACTTTCTTCAATAAAACTTAGTGGTTCACCTTGTGTTGCTTGTTGTGAGGCATTTCGGAGTAGATTGTGACCAGTAATTTTATAAACCATTTGGGTAAAGCCAGAACAATCTATCCCAAAAGGAGTTTTGCCACCACATAAAAATGGAGCATTTAAATAAAGTGAAGCAATATGTATGAGTTCATTTTTATCAATCGTATGGTCAATAAAGTTACCTTCATATTTATGATCCAATAAATTGGCATCAGCAATAGAAGAGCCTAAAACTAATGGGATTAAAATGTTTTCTTGTGTTGCAACAAAGGAAACTAAATCGGATGAAAATTTAGGCTTTAAGGATTGTTGAATGCTAGTATATTGTTCTTCAGAAATTAAATGTACTTGTTGGTTACTAATCCAACCTTCACAACCATCATAGGCGTTTCGTATTTTGCTCCAAAATTTCCGGTTATCTATAATCTTATAATGATCACCATACAATAATTGTGTAATCAATTCACTTGAGTCATCAGCAATTAATCTAACAGGAACAACACTAAGAGGGCAAATGCCGTATTGCATATAAGTGCTTTACAGTTTATTAATTTTTTTGTATAATTATTGCAGAAGCACCACCACCACCATTACATATAGCGGCAGCTCCAATTTTCCCTTTTTGCTGTTCTAAAACATTAATTAATGTCACCAGTATTCTAGCTCCAGAACAACCTAAT
>TARA_R110002033_G_scaffold1460_3_pt1 | contig 50523 bp, 38 predicted proteins | sample TARA_R110002033 | Tara Oceans TARA_R110002033 (sample SAMEA4397051) | marine metagenome | biome: Polar Biome; feature: [SRF] surface water layer (ENVO:00010504); material: water (ENVO:00002006), including particulate matter (ENVO:01000060) such as... | depth 5 m
AATTGGACACCGATCGTTAACAAAATTTATGGACTGTCTTCAGATTTTAAACCTACACTAGAAAATTCTATTAATTTCTATGTAGAAGAATCTCAAGAAATTATCAAAAAACTAGTTTCCGAAGCAATAAATTCTGGCAAACCTTGGAATGAAAAATTACAGTTAAAAAAATCTGATGGAGAGGTTATATGGGTAAATACCATTGGTAGACCAAAATTTAAAGGAAGTAAATGCACTAGAATTATTGGCACAATTCAAAACATTAATGAAAGTACATTAAAGAAAGAGAATAATGTAAACGAGATTTCATCTAAGTATCCATTATTTGAAAAAGTGCCATTAGGTATGGCAATTATAGATATGACCACAGGTAAATTTTTAGATGTCAACCAAAACTTCACTAAGCTTACATGTTATAATAAAGAGCATTTTTTAGGACATAATTATAAAAAATTTATTAATGGTCAAATCAAAAATAAAATCGCTGATTTAAAAGTGCAATTAACAGAACATGGTTTTTTTAAACCTATAAAATGTACTTATACAAATCAGAAAAATCATAATTTAAATATTAAAATAACAGGTACTTTAATTGAAAATAAAGATGGTGTTAAAGGTCTTTTATGCACCGTAGAGAATATTACGACACAAGCTAAGTTAGAGCGAAACTTGAAAGACACTATATCATCATCAAGAGAGAAAAATGAGCAACTATTAAATTTTGCACACATGGTTTCTCACAATCTAAAAACACATGCAACCAATTTTTCGCTATTACTTAACTTCTTAAATGACGAAACGGGTAAAGTACAGCGAAATAAATTCATGAGCATGTTGTTCAGTGCCTCAGATAATTTATCTGAAACTATAAAAGGTTTAAGAGAAATTGTTGCTGTAAAATCTAGTATTAACGAAGAAAAGAAACCACTTTCTTTAAATGAAAGCTTATTTGTTGTTGAACAAAATATTGCCGGACTTCTAAAGGAAACGAACGGAAAAATTATAAACGAAATTCCCGATACGACAGTAGTAAAAGCATTACCCGCCTATCTAAATAGCATCTTAACAAATTGCATTACCAATTCAATTAAATACAGAAGCGAAGATAAAAAGCCAATTATCATTTTAAGTGTGGAAGAAGATAAGAACTACACCATATTAAGTATAGAAGATAATGGTTTAGGTATTGATTTAGATAGATTTGGCAAGCAGCTTTTTGGTCTTTATAAAACTTTTCATAGACATAAAGATTCTAGAGGAATTGGTCTTTACATTACTAAAAACCAGATGGATGCTATGAAGGGTAAAATTACAGTAGAAAGCACACCTAACCAAGGAACTACTTTCAGGTTTCATTTCAATAAGAAGTAGAAAATAATTGATAAAGTAGCTTTTTGAATCTTTTACAACGTAAATGATAACATTCACAACAATTTTGTATTAAAATACAGCAATCCCGCTAAATTCGTAAGAAATTACATCGGTATGATAAAAGTTCCCCTAGTATCCAATGCCTCGTACATAATTAGACAATTGCCAACACCAACGGCTTTTATAGACACTGATCATAATATTGTTCAGACATCTGACACTTGGACGAGTATTTTTAATAAAAATGGCGAGAGTTATAAATCTAAAAGTTTATTTGCTGTTTTTCCAAAATTAAGCCATAAATGGAAAATGGTATTAGATAATTGTTTTAACGGCAATCCACAACCTATGGGCATACACCAAGTTATTGATACAAGGGGTCAAGAGCTTTGGTTTGAATGGACAAATGCACCATGGTATGACACTAATGAGAACATCATTGGGGCTATCATACAATTGAGCAATATTACCGATGCCGTTAATAATGAATTAGAACTTAATAAGAAAAATTTACTGCTTCAACAGCAGACTGAAATCACCAAAATTGGTAGATGGGAATATAATATTGTTGACAACCAACTTTTTTGGTGTTCAACAACAAAGGCTATTCATGAAGTGCCTGAACATTTTTCTCCAGATATTGAAAATGCCATCTATTATTTTAAGGAAGGGCATAGCAGAAATGCAATATCCATGGCTCTTTTTGAAGCCCAAAATAATGGAAAGGCATATAGCAACTTAAAGCTGCAAATTATTACAGATACGGGCAAAGAAAAATGGGTAATGGCCGGTGGTAAACCTATTTACAATAAAGGGGAAATGGTTGGTTTAATCGGCACCTTTCAAGATATACATGAACAAGTAGAAGCCAGTATTAAAACCATTGATAACGAAAAACTATTAAGAACGTTAATTGACAATTTACCAGTTAATGTGTATATAAAAGACACAGAATCTAGAAAGGTTCTTATAAACAAAGCCGAGTGTGAATATTTGGGTGTTAAAGATCCAAAAGAAATAATAGGTAAAACCGACTTTGAACTTTACCCATACGAATCTGCCGAGAAATCTAGAGCTGAAGATTTAATGGTAATGACCACTTTAAAACCAGTAATAGGAAAAGAAACAGTTAATACTAGATTAAACGGTAAAGAAACCTCTTTTCTTAGCTCTAAAATACCTTTGCTAAACAATAAAGGTATTGCATATGGCCTAGTTGGTATAAGTTTAGATATTTCTAAATTAAAAGAAAAAGAAAAAGAGCTTAGAAATATTATAAATATTGCATCGGTTCAAAACAAAAAACTTTTGAACTTTGCCCATATTGTTTCTCACAATCTACGTTCACATTCCGCAAATTTTTCTATGCTTTTAAACTTTTTAGATAATGAAAAGGATGAAGATGAAAAGAAGAATATTATAGGAATGCTAACTCAAGCTTCAAATAACTTATTAGAAACATTAGATAATTTAAATGAAGTGGTATCTATCAATACCAACACAAACATAGAAATTAAAGAGATTAATTTAAATGATAAAGTAGTTGATGCAACTAAAAACCTATCAGCCTTTATTTCTAACAGTAAAGCTAAAGTTAAGAACAACATTCCGGTAGATTTCAGCGTAAAGTCCGTTCCTGCATATTTAGATAGTATTTTAACGAACTTTATTACTAACGCTGTAAAGTATAGAGATCCTGAACGGGAATCATTTGTAGTACTTAGTGCCGAAAAGAAAGGTGATTACTCTATATTAACCATTACGGATAATGGTCTTGGCATAGACCTAGAGAAATATGGTGAAAAATTATTTGGCATGTATAAAACCTTTCATGACCATAAAGATGCAAGAGGTATTGGTTTATATCTTACTAAAAATCAAATTGATGCCATGAACGGTAAGGTTGAAGTAACCAGTGAAATAGGAAAAGGAACAGAATTTAAAATTTTCTTTAATGAAAAAAATTAGTGACATCACTATAATTGATGACGATGCTATTACAGTGTTTGGTCTACGTAAATTAATATCTTCTAGTATTGAGTGTAACTCAATTGAAGCTTATGCTAATGGCAAGATTGCCATAGATGCACTAACAAATTTCTATAACAATGATCATCAAATACCACAAATTATATTCTTGGATATTAATATGCCAATTATGGACGGGTGGGAATTTTTAGAGGCATTTCTTAAACTTCCAATTACAGAAAGAATTAGAATAAATATAGTGACCTCTTCTATTGACCCTCGTGATCAAAAACAATGGGAATATTTTAAAAGCAAAAGTCATCACTTAATAACCTTCAATCAGAAACCTATTGATAGAAATACAATAACAGAAATTACCAAAGTAGCGTAAGCTTTGAAGTAATCATTATTTTTACAATCAATTCTGGCAACAATAGCCACCATAATTGTTTGTAAATGAAAACGCCATTCCTGTTATTATCGGTATTTCTATTAATATCTTGTCAAGATAAAGTTGAAAATACTAAAACCGATTTCCCCACTCCTTTTGAAATATCCAACAAAACAGAAACCGCCACTTACGATCAAGTAATTGACTTTTACATAAAACTGTCTAAAGAATTTTCTACGATTAATATTCAAACCATTGGATCCACAGACAGCGGCAAACCACTTCATGTGGTTACCTATAGTGCAAAAGGTGATTTTGATTTTAAAAAATTAGGCAAGGATAATACCATGATGTTGATCAACAACGGTATTCATCCTGGAGAAAGTGATGGAATAGATGCTACCATGTTGCTTTTTCGTGATTTAGCAAGCAATGAAATAGACTCACCCAATGAAACCATAATTTCTACTATACCCATATACAATATTGGTGGCGCATTAAACAGAAATAGTACTTCTAGAGCTAACCAAAATGGACCTCTTGAATATGGTTTTAGAGGTAATGCTAAAAATTATGATCTTAACAGGGATTTCATTAAAACCGATACCAAAAACGCTGTAACCTTTGCTGAAATTTTTCATCTCATAAATCCCGATGTATTTATTGACAACCATGTTAGTAATGGTGCCGATTACCAGTATACGCTAACACACCTTTTTACACAACATAATAAACTAGGTGGAGAATTAGGAGAATATGTTCATGAAGCATTAATGCCTCAACTACATGATTCACTCTTCAATTCTGGTTGGGATATTACACCTTATGTAAATGTATTTAACTCCCCTCCTGAAAATGGTTTTCAGCAATTTATGGATCACCCTAGATATTCTACTGGTTACACCACATTGTGGAATACTGTTGGGATGATGGTAGAAACACATATGCTAAAACCTTATGATAAACGTGTTGAAGGTACTTACGAGCTCCTGCATAAAATGATTGCAATTACCGAAAAAGATGGAAATGAAATTAGAACTATGCGAGATAATGCTTTTGCATCTGTAAACGCTAAAGAATATTATACTACAGCTTGGAAAATAGATTCTACCAAGGCTACTAATTATCTATTTAAAGGATATAAAGCTGATACTATAACTAGTGAAGTAACAGGTCTTACCCGCTTAAAATATAACCGAGAGATACCAATAGAAACAGAAGTAGCATATAAAGATTTTTATACCCCGTCAGATTCTGTTAAAGTTCCAAAAGCATACATTATTGGCAAGCAGTGGCAAAATATAATCAACAAACTTGATATAAACAAGATCACTTATACTACGCTTAAAAAAGACTCCGTATTCAATATAGAATCCTATAAAATAGAAAATTACCAAGCGTATAGCTCACCTTACGAAGGGCACTACCCTCATTACAATACTACCGTAAATGCAAAAAACATTACAAAGGAGTTCAAGGCTGGTGATATTATAATACCTGTAAACCAACCTGGTTTTAGATATCTCTTAGAAACTTTAGAACCAGCGGCAGTAGATTCGTTTTTTAACTGGAATTTCTTTGACACTATACTTCAACAAAAAGAAGGTTTTTCCCCTTATGTTTTTGAAGACACGGCTCTTGAAATGCTGAAAAACGATTCTATTTTAAAAAAAGAATTTGAAAATGAAAAGAAACTGAATTCAGATTTTAATGATAACTGGTATCAACAGTTAGACTGGCTTTTTAAACGAAGTTCGCTATACGAAGAAGCTCATTTGCAATACCCAGTCTTTAGAATCATGAATTAAGACTATGCTTCGTGAAACAAAATCTTAATATTTATATATGAATTTTGAAGGGCTTTCTTAATCTTAGCAGGACCTTTCCATTTAACTTTGAAAATGCCTTCTTTCTTTTCTGGTTTTAATTTGCCATCAAATTCGGTACTCATTGCATACCAATGAACTTGCTTAAGTTTATTAATACCGTTATGCTTAAAAACGTGATAAGTAGTTTGTAGATAATTATCAATTTTAAGACCCGTTACTCCCGTTTCTTCCTCAACCTCACGCATAGCACATTCCTCTATTGTTTCGCCTTTATCTAGCTTCCCCTTAGGTAAATCCCATTTGTCATTCCTATAAATAAAAAGGACTTTTCCTTCTTTATTGGTTACCACACCGCCGGCGGCACTAACCAAAGGAATTTCTTTAGTAAACTTATCTAAAATCTCGCTGCCATTTGGGTGGTAAATGAACGCTTCTTCCAACTTCCCCTTCTTCAAAGAACTTATTGCCTCTTGTACAGATTCCTTTTTTAGCGAAAAATACTCTCCGTTTGTAGTATCAGAGAGTTTATTTGTTAAAATCAAAGGCAATTCATTAACAAAAACTTTATACATTTGCGTCATGGTTTTAGACAAAAACACTGCAAAAAAAACAGCAGAGCTTCTCCTGCAAATTAATGCAATAAAATTGAAACCGGAAAATCCTTTTACATGGGCTTCCGGTTGGAAATCTCCAATATATTGCGATAACAGAATTTTACTTTCTTATCCTATCATTAGAAACTACATTCGAGATGAAATGGCAAAGCAGGTAGAACAATTATATGGCAAGCCAGATTGCATTGTTGGTGTGGCTACAGGAGCAATAGGAATAGGCGCTTTGGTCGCCGATAAACTTAATCTACCATTTGTTTATGTTAGACCTGAACCTAAATCTCATGGTCGACAAAATCAAATAGAAGGTCATCTTGAAGCAAACCAAACAGTGGTTGTTATTGAAGATTTGATAAGCACCGGAAAAAGTAGTTTAAATGCAGTTGATGCTTTAAGAGCAATCGATGCCAATGTAAAAGGCATGTTGGCAGTATTTACCTATGGTTTTGAAACTGCAACCAAAAATTTTAAAGAAAAAAATACAGAATTGCACACCTTAAGTAGTTATGAGTATTTAATAGAACAAGCTTCAGATACCGGCTATGTAAAAGAAGAGCAATTATTAACATTAATGGAGTGGAGAAAAGATCCATCTCAATGGACAAATAAATAGTTATGCTTATAGAAACGCCAAAAGCACAAGTATCAAAAAGTAAAGAGGAAACATTTAATTTTTTAAATGACCTATCTAACTTTAGACAATTAATGCCTGAAAATATTGACAAATTTGAAGTTTTAAACGAGAATAGATTTCTTTTTGCTTTAAAAGGTATGCCAGAAATAGTATTGGAGAAAAAAGACCAAACTCCGTTTAATCAACTTGTTTTAGGTGCCGCAAGTGAAAAATTACCTTTTACACTAACTGCAAATATAGAGGAAATTGAAAGTGCTAAAAGTGAAGTAGTTCTAAGTTTTACAGGTGAATTCAATGCAATGATGGCAATGATGATAAAAAAGCCGATCACGAATTTCGTTAACACACTTTCTACAAATTTGGAAAAAATCTAATACAGAAGTTGTATTTCTTTTAAGCCAAATTCATGAATTTTATTATCTCCTAGTGTTACCATCAACATGCCGTTGATGGTAACACCAACTATTACGCCTGAAATCAGTTCTTCATTAGGCAACTTAAAATTACAATACACACCTTTTTTAAACATTTTAGAATGATACTGATCAAATAGTTCTTTTTCTAAAGAAGCCATTGGTTGATTTAGTTGTTCATGTAATTTTTCAACCAAAGAATAAAATACCATATCCAAATCAAAATCGCGACCAATAATTAATTTTAAGGAAGATGCATGTGGAGCATTTTTAAAAACAGTTTGGTTTACATTTAGCCCAAAACCAATAATACTTCTTTTAATTTGTGAGCCTGAAATAATATTTTCAATTAATATACCGCCTATTTTAGATTTACCTGACAGAATGTCGTTAGGCCATTTTATAGACAAATCAGGTACTCCTAGGTTACTTAAACAATCAATTATAGCTAAAGAAACAGTCATACTTACCAAAAACAACTTATTAACAGGAACGTCCAAATCCTTTTTCAACAAACTGATTGCTAGATTTTTATAAGGTTCAGATTCCCACTTAGCATTTAATTGACCTCTACCTAAGGTCTGATTTTGAGTAGTAACAATAGTAAAGTCCTCTAATTCTTTTTGCTGTAATAATTCTTTTAAATGAGTATTTGTAGACCCCGTGGCATCAAGTTTGATTATTTGCATTTACAGTACTTATTGTGAATCTTTAATGTATTGTTAAAAACTAGACCTAAAAGAACAAAAAAATAATAACTTTGTAAAAATTAAAATTTTTGAATGCAGGAAAGTAAATTTAGCAACGATGAGTTAATTGCATTAATAATACAGGGAATTGACGAAGTAAAAGGTCACAATATCAATCTTTTAGACTTAAGAGAAATTGAGAATACCGTTTGCGATTACTTCATAGTTTGTAACGGTACTTCCAATACGCATGTAAATGCGATCGTAGGTTCTATCCAAAAAACAGTAAGTAAAGCGATTCAAGACAAACCTTGGCACGTAGAGGGCGAGGACAATGCCGAATGGGTATTAATGGACTATGTAAATGTAGTAGTTCATATATTCCAAAAGCAAGTTCGAGAATTTTACGACATTGAAGGGTTATGGGGAGATGCAAAATTCACAACAATAGAAAGTAGCGTAAATTAATAAAAAAATATAATGGCAAAAGAAAACAAGACAAATCCGAAGAAACCAAAGTTTAGTTCTTGGTGGATTTATGGATTAGTAGCAGTATTACTTATTGGATTTCAATTATTCAATAGTGATGATTTAGCTAGCACCCAAAAAACGACTACTTCAGAATTACAGCAGTATTTGAGAAACGGTGATGTTAAAAAAGTTTTAATCATTACCAATACAAATCAAGCAAAGGTTTTTTTAACTGATGAAGCCATTGCAAAAGAAGTTCATAAAGATGTTAACGAGAAATCATTTCTTCCAGCATCTGGCAATGTACCACAGTACACCTTAGATTATGGTGATCTTCAAATATTTCAAAATGAAATAACAGAAATTAAAAAAGAAAATAATTTAGATACCATTATTGAATTTGGTAAAGAATCTACAGCCATTTTAGATTTCTTACTATCCTTATTACCATTTGTTTTAATTATTGGTATCTGGATATACCTTATGCGTAGAATGTCTGGTGGCGGTGGCGGTGGCGCTGGTGGTCAAATATTTAATATAGGCAAATCTAAAGCCAAATTATTTGACGAAAAAACAGATACTAGAACATCATTTAAAGATGTTGCCGGTTTAGAAGGTGCAAAAGAAGAAGTTGAAGAGATTGTAGATTTTTTAAGAAACCCAGATAAATATACCTCTTTAGGTGGTAAAATTCCTAAAGGTGCATTACTAGTAGGACCTCCAGGAACAGGTAAGACACTTTTAGCAAAAGCCGTTGCAGGTGAAGCTAAAGTGCCTTTCTTTTCATTATCTGGATCAGATTTCGTAGAAATGTTCGTTGGTGTAGGTGCTTCTAGAGTACGTGACTTGTTTAAACAAGCAAAGGATAAATCTCCTGCTATTATATTCATTGATGAAATTGATGCAATTGGTAGAGCTAGAGGTAAAAATAACTTTACAGGGTCTAACGATGAGCGTGAAAATACATTGAACCAGTTATTAACTGAGATGGATGGTTTTGGAACTAATACCAATGTTATAGTATTAGCAGCAACCAACCGTGCAGATGTATTGGATAAAGCTTTAATGCGTGCAGGTAGATTTGATAGACAGATATATGTTGATTTACCAGACATACGTGAACGTAAAGAAATTTTTGAAGTTCACCTAAGACCTATTAAAACATCTGAGGCATTAGACCTTGAATTTCTGGCAAGACAAACGCCCGGTTTCTCTGGTGCAGACATTGCCAATGTTTGTAATGAAGCGGCCTTAATAGCAGCTAGGAAAGAGAAAAAAGCTGTTTCTAAACAAGATTTCTTAGATGCTGTTGATAGAATAGTTGGTGGTCTTGAAAAGAAAAACAAAATTATAACTCCTGGTGAGAAAGAAACTATAGCTTATCATGAAGCTGGTCATGCAACTACTAGTTGGATGTTAGAACATGCTGCTCCATTAGTTAAGGTAACTATAGTACCGAGAGGACAGTCTTTAGGTGCTGCATGGTATTTACCAGAAGAGCGTTTAATTGTTAGGCCAGAACAAATGTTGGACGAAATGTGTGCAACAATGGGTGGTAGAGCTGCAGAGAAAGTTATTTTCAATAAAATATCTACAGGTGCATTAAGTGATTTAGAAAAAGTAACTAAACAAGCTCGTGCAATGGTAACCATCTATGGTCTTAATGATGAAATAGGAAATATCACCTATTATGATTCTGCTGGGCAAGATTCTTATGGTTTTTCTAAACCATATAGTGAAGATACCGCTCGCAAAATAGATGCTGAAATATCTAAGATTATAGAAGAGCAATACCAAAGAGCTATCAAAGTTCTTACAGACAACAAGGACAAATTAACGACTTTGGCCGAACGATTGTTAGAGAAAGAAGTTATCTTTAAAGAAGATTTAGAAAAAATATTTGGTGTAAGAAATTTTGAAAAAGATATTTTAGCCTTAGAAAATAAGAAAAATCTTGAAAAGTTAAAAGATTCAGATTCAAAATCGGAAGAAGAAGAAATTACAGAGAATAACTAAAATTACAGTACTTTAGATTAGCAATTATTTCAACAACGTAAATGGGGTTTTTAGATATTTTATTTGGTGGTGGCAAAAAGAAGGTTTCGAAAGAAACTGCGGAAACGCGAGGCGATCATATGCCAGATTTAAATATTCCCGTTGATGAAAAATTTACAATTCATTTTAAACAAAATGGAGGTAAATTTATTTACTGTGATTCTGATGTAGAAGTTTCAAGGGCAATAGAAAATATTGTTACCGAAAATAATTGGGAGAGTGAGCCTTTCTTTGTCTTAAATGAAAGGCTAGCCCAAAAATTTTCTAAAGAACCAATTACTTTTACCAATAATGCCAGACAGAGCGAAGTATTCTTTACTACTTGTGAGCATTTAATTGCGCAAAATGGAAGTATCCTAGTTTGTTCTAATCAATTGCACGAGAAAAAAGTAAATGAACTACCAAGCAATGTTGTTGTATTCGCTACAACTAGTCAACTGGTAGAATCAATAGGCGAGGGTTTAAAGACCATCAAGAAAAAATATGGCCAAAAAATACCGGCCAACATAACTACCTTAAAACACTTTAAAGCTACCGCAGAAAATTCAGATGATTTTCTAACGTATGGTAGTAGTACTAAAAATCTTTATCTTTTACTTCTGGAAGATTTATAGTATGAAAGAAATTTTACGAAGGTCATTAACAGGGGCTGTCTACATAATTTTATTATTGTCCGCAGTATTCTTAAGTTCTGATGCGTTCGATTTCTTATTCATGACTTTTGGACTTGCTTGTCTATATGAATATAAAAAGCTTGTACATTTAAAAGGATATCACATTTTTGCTGCATATTTAGCCATATGGTGGGCTTTCATTTATTTAGTAAAAGATCAACAACTAATAAATATATTAATGTTGATAACCATAGTTGTTGACATCTACCTCCTTGTTAATCTCTTTAGCAAGAAACCAATAAAATTTAATACCGCACAAAAATTTATTGTAGGTCTATTTTATATTGGTGGAGGATGTATTTTCCTTACTATGATTCCTTATAAAAATGATGCTTTCGCAAAATTATTAATTATGGGAATCTTTATTCTAATTTGGGTAAATGACTCATTTGCATATTTAGTAGGCAAAAGCATTGGACGCACTAAATTATTTCCTTCTGTTTCTCCTAAAAAAACAATTGAAGGTACCTTAGGAGGTTTTATATTTGCACTTGCAGCTGCGTATTTAATGGCTACCTTTGAAGCCTTGATTAGTCCAATACAATGGATGATACTTGCAACAGTTATTGTAGTTGCAGGAAGTTTAGGCGATTTAATAGAATCAAAATTAAAAAGAGCGGCAGGTGTTAAAGATAGTGGCGCCATATTACCAGGACATGGTGGTATGTTAGACCGTTTAGATAGTTTAGTATTTGCAGCACCGTTTGCTTATTTAACTTTAAATATTTTCAGTTATGTTTCATAGGGAGGGACAAAAAATAATATTGTTTTCTTTTGTAATTATTGGCGCTAGTGTTCTTCTAGCTCATTTTTTCATTGATATAGCGTGGCTAAAATTAGTTGTTCAATTATTGGGCTTAATTGTTTTAATAATTATTCTACAATTTTTTAGAAACCCTAAGAGAGTAGCGCTAAAAACTTTTAATGAAATTTTGGCTCCCGTTGACGGTAAAGTAGTCGTAATAGAAGAAGTTTTTGAAAAAGAATATTTTAAAGACAAGAGAAAACAAGTTTCCATATTCATGTCACCTGTAAATGTACACGTTACTAGATATCCTGCTAGTGGTAGCATTACTTTCTCAAAGTACCATCCAGGTAAATACTTAGTTGCTTGGCACCCAAAGTCTAGTGAAGAAAATGAAAGAACTACGGTAGTTATAAAAACTCCTAAATTTGGTGAAATACTTTACAGACAGATTGCTGGTGCTTTAGCAAGGCGTATTGTAAATTATGCTGAAAAAGGAGAAAGTGTACAACAGGGTGATGATGCAGGTTTTATAAAATTTGGTTCTAGAGTAGACTTGTTCTTACCTTTAGATTGTCAAATTAATGTAAAACTGAACCAAAAGGTAAAAGGTGCCGAAACATGCATAGCTACTTTTGTTGACCCAAATGAAAAAGACGAACTTACATATTGAATTTGAGGAAACTGTTACTTTGGTAAATAATTATACCGAGCCAATTCCTGCAGATATACTTTTAAAATTGTACGCTTATTATAAAATAGCGAATTCAAATTTTGATAACCCAGGCAGTAAAACCCCTCTAATTAATGCCTTTAAGGCAAACGCGCTATTTCAAGCTAAGAATATGAGCAAAAAAAAGGCTATGCGTGCCTATATTGAATTGGCTACTAAAGAATTAAAATAGCCACATATGTCATCTAAACAATTTCAAAAGGTGTGAAGTTGTAACAATAACGTTTAAAGAAATTTAAACAAATGATAGCGACTGGATGAAAAAACTAGAAAAGATAAAAACTAATATTCTTCGCATTTCTATTGGTATAGTTTACCTGATTTTTGGTTTCATAAAATTTATTCCAAATATGAGTCCGGCTGAAGATTTAGCCACCAACACTATCAATTTATTAACTCTAGGCATACTCCCTTCTAATCTTGGCTTAATGACATTAGCGATAGGAGAAACTTTGATAGGTTTATTCCTAATATTAAACTGGAAACCTATGATTGTTATTTACATAGCAATAACTCACATTATATTCACTTTCACTCCACTATTCTTGCTCCCAGAAGAGATTTTTGGCAAAGGAGAATTAATATTCACATTAGCCGGACAGTACATATTTAAAAATATCATTATTCTTAGCGCATTATTTTCGCTGAAAATAGATCTAGATATTAAATTAAAAAAAAGTGCTGTAGATACCAACCCAGATAAACTAATCCCAATACAGAATCAACAAAAGCAATTTTAGTTAATGATAAAGATTTTCTAAGTCCGCATCACATAAAGAACAGAAGAGCTCATCTAATTTCTTACAAACATCATTAAAAAAGCGTTCGCCTTTTTTTATTGTAGCAAATTCAGGATTACCAATACCTGTATCACTACTTACTTTAGACCACTGTCTTTCTGCCCAAGCCCAATCTTCATTGTAAGCTTTTATCTTAAACTTCTTAGCACTACCACTACCCCATTTTTCTTTTGGTAAAACTAAATCTGGTCTCAAATAAAGCATTAAACTTGTTTCCATTTCGTCTGCATGATCGCCTTTTTCCTTAAAGTATTTTGACTTATCGAACATTGGAGGAAAAAAACAAAAGCTAATAAACATTTTAGGAAACAATAAACCCAACTCACGAACAATTGGTTTAAAATTGTTGCCTCCATGACCATTGAATAACAATAGCTTATAAATACCTTGTCTATTTAATACTTCTACCAAATCCTTTAAAATAGCCAGTTGTGTAGATGGGTTTAAGTTCATATCCAAATAGATATCTTTTTGTCCCGTATTAACACCATAAGGTATTGTTGGCAATACCATTACTTTTTTACCTTTTTCAAAAGACAAACCGGCTGCCGATTCAACCATATGTTGCGCTTGATAATTATCTGTACCATATGGTAAATGAAAGTTATGAGCTTCGGTAGCACCCCAGGGCAATATTGCTAAATCAATTTGCTCATCTTTTAAATGCTCCCAATTCGTTTCTGCTAGTACAAAAGGTCTAATCATAATACTAAAGGTACTATTAATAAATTCATTTTTAAAGCACAAAAAAACCCTTGAAATCAATCAAGGGTTCTATATTTTTTGAAAATATGGTTTGGAAGTTTCGACTTACAATACCTTTTTTCCTGATATAATATTGTACAAAATAACGATAACCGCTATTACCAATAAAATATGTACTAAACTACCGGTTGCTAGTCCAGGAACAATTCCTAACATTCCTAATAACCATATAATTATACAAATAACTGCTACTAACCATAATAGACTTCTCATAATGTGTGTTTTTTAGATTGTTTATATTCCAAAATTAAGAGAATCACCCCTTTAAGCTTAACTCAAATCAATGGATTACTAGCTCAAATTCTGAAACATATCTTAAAAACACCCCTTAATGGGTACTCATAGTCAATAACTTAAATCAATTTTTCTTTAAAAAACTCAATAGTCCGTGACCATGCCAATTCTGCGGCAGGTTCATCATATCTTGGTGTTGACGTATTATGAAAACCATGATTTACATTCGGGTAAAAATAAGCTACGTTTTCTTTACCTAGTGCATTCAAAGCTTTCTCATAAGCTGGCCACCCTGCATTAACACGTTCATCTAAACCGGCATATTGCAACATTAATGGAGCATTAATTTTTTCTATCCCCTCGGTAGGCTGTCCTCCATAAAAAGGTACAGATGCCCCTAAGTCTGGTACTTTTACCGCCATCATGTTAGATATCCATCCGCCAAAACAAAATCCCACTACTCCTATTTTACCATTGCAATCTTTGTGCGACTTTAAATACTCAAATGCCGCAATGAAATCTTCTAACATTTCATTTCGATCTCTAGTACGTTGCATTTCTCGCCCTTTATCATCATTACCAGGATACCCGCCTAAAGGACTCAACGCATCTGGAGCAATAGTAATGAAGTCTGCTAAAGCTGCCCTTCTCGCTGTATCTTCAACATACGGGTTCAACCCTCTGTTTTCATGCACTACCACAATCCCAGGCAGTTTATCAATTGCTGATTTAGGTTTAGACAACAGTGCTTTTATTTCACCACCACCTTTAGTAGAATTATAGGTTATAAAGCTTGAGTTTAAATCTGGGTTATTCCTATCTACTAAAAAAGTGCTTTCATAGTCCGGCATCAAAAAACTCATCAATGAAGGTACGGTAATACCGCCCACGGCATACATAGATAGCTTCTGTACAAAATCTCTTCGCTCTAGTTTATTATGCGCATAAGCATCGTATAAATCGAACACCTCTTGTTTAATATCTTCTTTTCTTAGTGATTTCATTTTCTTAGGAATTTTTGTTCTTTTCTAAAAATACAAAAAACGTTGAGTCACTAGAATAATTTTAACAACTCAAAAAGCCTCATTCCCAATAAATTAGGAATGAGGCTTATATAATATATTTATTAAAAATTCTAGCTAAGACTAGCCAAACTCTTTTCTAAAGTTTCAATTTTAGCTTCTGCATCTGCAAGTTTTTGACGTTCTATAGCGATAACTTTTTCAGGTGCATTACTAACAAATCTTTCATTAGAAAGTTTCTTTTGAACAGATGTTAAAAATCCTTTAGTATACTTCAACTCTTCGTTGATTTTAAGAATCTCTGCCTCAACATCAATTGCACCTTCCATAGGCACAAAATATTCGTTACTTTTTACACGAAAGGTCAATGCTCCTTCTAACTGTTCTTTTATGTAACTAATTTCAGAAATATTAGTGAGCTTAGAAATTACAACATCCCAACGGTCACTAGCTTTTTCGGTATTTAATACGGACAATTCCAAGGACTCTTTCATTGGAATATTTTTATTTTTCCTAATAGTTCTAACTCCCGCTATAACCTCAGCTGCAAAATCGAATTGTTCAATTAACTCTTCATCTATTTTACCAACAGTTGGCCATTTAGAAATCACCAATGCCTCGCTGTCACTTCTTTCAGAAATATGTTGCCATACTTCTTCCGTTAAAAATGGCATGAAAGGGTGCAGTAATTTTAAATTTTGTTCAAACAACTGAATTACTTTATCAAATGTTGTTTTATCTATCGGTTGTTGGTACGCTGGTTTAATTATCTCTAATAATGAAGAACTGTAATCATCCCAAACCAATTTATAAATAGACATCAACGCATCTGAAATTCTAAATTTACTGAAGTGATCTTCAATTTCTAAAAGCGTTTTATTCAACTTAGATTCATACCATTCCAAACCAAGTTTTGATGCTTCAGGTTGTGGAATATCAGCAATGTCCCATCCTTTTATCAAACGGAAACCATTCCAAATTTTATTGGCAAAGTTCTTTCCTTGCTGACATAAGTCTTCATCAAACATTAAATCATTACCTGCAGCGGAACTTAATAATAAACCTACACGAACCCCATCAGCGCCATAATCTTCAATAAGCTTCAACGCATCTGGTGAATTACCTAAAGATTTAGACATTTTTCTACGTTGCTTATCTCTTACCAAACCAGTGAAATAAACATTTTCAAAAGGTTTCTCTCCCCTAAACTCATATCCAGCAACAATCATTCTAGCAACCCAAAAGAAAAGAATATCCGGACCTGTTACCAAGTCGTTGGTTGGATAATAATAATTTATCTCTTCATTATCTGGTTCCATTATACCACCAAAAACACTCATTGGCCATAACCATGATGAAAACCATGTATCTAACACATCTGCATCTTGTCTTAGATCACTTTCTTGTAAGCTTGAATTTCCAGATTTCTCTTTAGCAAGTTTTAATGCATCTACCAAATTTGCCGCAACAACGAAATCTTCTTGACCATCACCAAAATAAAATGCCGGTATTTGTTGACCCCACCATAATTGTCTAGAAATATTCCAATCACGAACATTCTCCATCCAATGACGGTATGTATTATCAAATTTCTTTGGATGCAACTTAACATCTCCACTTTCTAAAACAGCTTCTAATGCTGGCTTAGCCAAGTCTTCCATTTTAAGGAACCACTGGTCTGATAACTTTGGCTCTATAACTGCCTTAGTTCTCTCTGAAGTACCTACTTTGTTAATATGAGTTTCTGTTTTTACCAAGAAACCCTTTTCTTCTAATTCTTTTGATATTTCTTTTCTAACCACAAAGCGGTCTTTACCCTCATAATGCATACCGAAACTATTTAAGCTAGCATCATCATTAAAGATATCTATAGTCTCTAAATTATGTCTTTCACCTAAAGCTTTGTCATTTATGTCATGTGCAGGTGTCACCTTTAGACAACCTGTACCAAATTCCATATCTACATACTCATCTTCGATAATTGGAATTACTCTATTACAAATAGGTACAATTACTTTTTTACCTTTTAAATGTGCAAAACGCTCATCATTTGGGTTTATACAAATTGCAGTATCCCCTAAAATTGTTTCAGGTCTTGTTGTTGCAATAGTCACTTTTTCGTCAGATCCTTCTATAGCATATGCCAAATAATACAAAAGACCTTGTTTCTCCTCATAGATTACTTCTTCATCTGACAAGGTAGTTTGTGCCTCTGGATCCCAGTTTACCATGCGGTAACCACGATAAATTAGTCCTTTATTATATAAGTCGATAAAGACTTTAATTACACTGTCATATCTTTCTTTATCCATGGTGAACGCAGTACGGTCCCAATCACATGAACAACCAAGCTTCTTTAATTGCTCTAAAATAATACCGCCATATTCGTGCGTCCAATCCCAAGCATGCTTCAAGAATTCATCGCGAGTAAGGTCATTTTTGTTGATACCTTGCTCTTTAAGTTTTGCTACTACTTTTGCTTCTGTAGCAATTGATGCATGATCAGTACCAGGTACCCAACAAGCATTTTTACCTAAAAGACGCGCTCTTCTTATCAACACATCTTGTATAGTATTGTTTAACATATGACCCATATGCAGAATACCCGTTACGTTCGGCGGTGGTATTACAATACTATAAGGCTCCCTTTCATCGGGAACAGAATGAAAATATCCGTTTTTCATCCAATACTCATACCAATGAGATTCTGTGGACTGCGGATTATATTTTGATGGAATTTCCATATTTGGAACAGTTTTTGAATAATAATAAATTGGGTTATTTAAAAATAAAGCCGAATTGACATTCTAACGGTCATTTCAGCTGAATTTTACCTAAATATAAATACGAAACAAAAATAAGTAACGTTAGAGTATAACAAAAGGATTTTGAGGTTGATCTGAAAAGATTTAATTTTGAAATCCACCCAAAATTAAAAATGATGAAAAAAATAGTACTTGTATTATTTATTGGCTTACTTGGATTTAGCTTAACAGCGCAAGATACCGCTGCAAAAATAGAGTTTAAATCAGAAACTGTTGACTATGGCGAAATCGCTAAAGGATCAGACGGTGTAAGAGTTTTTGAATTTACAAACACTGGTACCGCACCACTTATTATAAGCAAAGTTAGTTCTAGCTGTGGTTGTACCATTCCTAAAAAGCCAGAAGATCCAATTTTACCAGGTAAAACAGGTGAGATTCAAGTTAAATATGACACAAACAGAGTTGGTCCTATTCGTAAAGCAATTACGGTAATATCTAACGCTGATACTCCTACAAAGGTTTTAAAGATTAAAGGAGAAGTTAAGGCTGCCACTGGCACCAAATAAAGAAAACTCTTTATAAAATTAAAAAGCTCAACTGAAAAGTTGGGCTTTTTTTATATTTCATTGTTAATCGAACAAGGGTTTTAAAACAAAACTAAACAGCAAGTCATTATCATACCTCTCTACTAATACTTTTATTTTCTTATCCTTTTTAAAATTGAGCATATGCATAATTTCTTGCAATTTATATCTATGAATACGTTTTCCATTTACTGCCAATATTACATCGCCCTCTCTTAAACCTGCAGAATGTGCCGGACTGCCTTGACGAATACCCGATACTATTATTTCTGGCACAAGGCTTAACCTTGTAGCCCCTTGTAATACTATTTGCACATTACCATAAGATTTTGCATCCTTATGGACTACTCCATTAGCATCGGCTATTCTTTCTGAAACATATCTCATGCCCGCATGCTGCAAATCAATTCCGCTAATATTATATTGAAATAACTTGTCAAAATTTGAATTCTTTGTCAGTATTAATTTCTTATTGGTATAATCAAATGCAATATTAAATCGCTTTATAACCTCACCACCCAGACTACCATTTCTTCCTCCAAAATCTGTAATAGTAGTAAATGTTTCCATATCTGGAAAAGCCGCTTTTGCATCGCTCAATATAAAATCTGCAATTTTTAAATGATTTATTTTGGTTCTTTTACCATATATATTTCCAGCAAGACCTTGTCCTAAAAAATCTTCGTAGTGTTTTTCGGGTAATTGTATTCTCTCATCTTCAAACAGCCAAACAGCATCACTACTGCCAGTATCCAATAACATTTTTACAGGAATTTCATCCGTTTTATTAATCATTACAAAAGCATCTAAATACGCCTTTTTTCTAATAATCGACATATCAACTACCCTTGTATTCTTTGATGTTCTATATTTATAAAGATTGGGGTCATAAAATTTAATTGTCTTATTTATGTAGTTGATATCCACTACAAAATCTCTAAACAAATCATAACCAATAATACCATGAACAGGAATGCCTAAACTTGGCGAGAAATTAATACCTGCATCCATTACTACATAAATGTTTTGCGAAGTGTTCTTAGCATTTCCTAATTGAACAAAATTACCGGTTGATTTAAGAGCATTTATGGGATCTCCTTCCCCTAATCCATTTATAGTTATCTCCGTTACATTGTTTAATTGAATAGAATCTTGATCGGCTAAATTGAACAGTATTGGGGTCCCTACTCCGGAGTCCAGAACAAAAGACAATTCTGACCCATTTACTTCTATAGGTATAACAATTAAATTATTTATCAACTGAAATTTCACTTTATGAAATTTCTTGCCAGCAGGCAGCTTATAGGTTTGCGCTAATCCCGAGAAGGAAAAACAGCACACTAAAAGAAAAGAAAGAAAGGCATATTTTCGTAACATAATCTGTATGAATTAGTTAACCTCTTATAAGATACATAATTATTGAATACAATACCTAATTTTAACTTGTTGTGGAAAATCAAATAAAACCTAATTATATTGTAAGAACCATTATCATTTATCACTTTTGTGTAAAATAAATTTAATATGCCATCTGTTTCAAACAAGGGCCTTTCCATGCCCCAATCACCTATAAGAAAATTAGTTCCCTTCGCAGAAAATGCAAAAAAGAGAGGAATTAATGTTATTCACCTTAATATTGGACAACCAGATATAAAAACGCCACAACAAGCGTTAGATGCCGTAAAGAATAACAACCTTAGTGTTTTAGAATACAGCCGTACGGAAGGTTCTGAAGAATTTAGAACCAAAATTGCGAAGTATTATGAAAAATATGATATACATGTTAGTGCTACAGACCTTATTGTAACTACAGGAGGATCTGAAGCATTATCTTTTGCAATGAACACTATTGCTGATACTAACGATGAAATTATTATTCCTGAACCGTTTTATGCAAATTATAACGGATTTGCAACTGCTTGTGGTGTAACTGTTGTACCTGTAGTTTCAAAATTGGAAGATAATTTTGCGCTACCTCCTATAGAGGAATTTGAAAAGTTAATCACACCTAGAACCAAGGCTATTTTAATATGTAACCCAGGTAACCCAACGGGATATTTATATAGTAAGGAAGAAATTGAAAAATTAGCGGCATTAGTAAAAAAACACAATATTTTTCTAGTTGCCGATGAAGTGTATAGAGAATTCACCTATGATGATAAAACCCACACTTCTATTTTAAAAAAAGAAGGATTAGAGGAACATGCTATCGTTATAGATTCTGTCTCTAAAAGATACAGTATGTGTGGCGCTAGAATAGGTTACCTTGTTTCTAAAAACAAAGATTTTATTGCAACGGCTATGAAATTTGCCCAGGCAAGACTTTCTCCTCCAACATATGCGCAGATAGCAAGTGAGGCGGCTTTAGAAACACCAGACAGCTATTTTGCCGATGTAAAAACTGAATATGTAGCAAGAAGAAATATACTAATAGCAGAGTTAGAAAAAATTGAAGGTATTAAAATTGCTAAACCTCAAGGAGCATTCTATTGTATTGCCGAATTACCCATTAAGGATGCAGACCATTTTGCACAATGGCTACTTGAAGATTTTAATATGGACAATGAAACTGTTATGGTTGCACCTGCAGCAGGTTTTTATGCAACAGAAGGCTTAGGTAAAAATCAAATTAGAATTGCCTATGTACTTGATCAGGAAAGCTTAAAAAGAGCTGTTCGTATTTTAAAAGAGGCACTAAAAAGCTACAAGGGTTAATGGTTGTTCTTGAAAACTTTTCATTAAAAAAATACAATACTTTCGGTATTGATGCTACAGCAAGATACTTTGTTGAAATTACCACTATTGAAGAATTACAACAAATTTTAAGCAACCCAGATTATCCCCGTAAAATAATTATTGGCGGCGGTAGTAATATGCTGCTTACAGATAGTATTGATGCTCTATTTATTCATATAAACTTAAAAGGAAAGCAAATTATTTCAGAGTCACCTAATACTATTCAGGTCAAGGTAATGGCTGGTGAAAACTGGCATGAAATGGTTATGTGGGCAATTGATAATAATTTTGGAGGACTAGAAAACATGTCGCTTATTCCTGGCAATACCGGTACCGCTCCTATTCAAAACATAGGTGCTTATGGTGTTGAGCTTAAAGATTGCTTTGTAAGTTGTGAAGCTGTTAGAATTATAGATCAACACTTGGTTACACTTACTAAAGAAGAATGCAAATTTGGTTATAGAGATTCTTTCTTTAAAAATGAGGGTAAAGATAAATTTGTAATTACCTCGGTAACTTTTTCATTTACCAAAAACGTACACAAAATAAATTCGGGATACGGCGCTATTGAAAACCAGCTAGAAAAAGAATCGATTATACACCCTACTATTAAAGATATTTCTAATGCTGTTATTGCAATACGCCAAAGCAAATTACCTGATCCAAAAATATTAGGCAATAGTGGTAGTTTTTTTAAGAACCCTATAGTTTCAACTGAAATATTCGAGGCATTTATCGCTAAAAATCCTGACGCCCCTTTTTATAAAATGTCTGATGATTTTTATAAAATACCGGCAGGCTGGTTAATTGAGCAATGTGGATTTAAAGGAAAACGATTTGGTGATGCTGGAGTTCACAAAAATCAAGCGTTAGTACTTGTTAATTATGACAAGGCTACTGGAAAAGACATATTAGACCTTGCCGCAAAAATCATCAAAGAGGTTAAAAGGACTTTTGATATTGAAATTAGTCCGGAGGTGAACTTAATAAAATAACCCCTGTGAAATAAATCACAAGGGTTATTACCAAACCAAACCAACCAAAAACAAAGTGGGCAGTTACCAGCCGACCACTTATTCAATATATATTTTTAGAAAACGCATCGTTAACAATCAATTTTATAATTTAGCGTTTAAGCATATACGGTTCAATCTTAGTATTTGGATGTCCATTATATAAAAAATTGTACATCTTTTAAATTATGAGCACTTTATTAGAAAATCATATTGTTGAATTATTACAAGAGCGAAACGAAAAAGCGATTTCCCTTTTGTACGATAATTATGCCGACACCCTACTGGGTGTCGCCAATAAAGTCGTACGTGATCCTGAACTAGCCCAAGATGTCGTTCAAGAATCTTTTGTAAAAATTTGGAAGAAAGCAGATACTTACGATCCAAAAAAAGCCAAACTTTTTACATGGCTCTTTAGAATTACACGTAACACAGCTATAGATAAGTTAAGAAGTGTTAACACAAAATCAGATAAAGAAATCCAAATAGATGTTTCTGACGTATATACTTTAGGCGTAGAAAGTACAAGGCCAGAGTTAATGGATGTAAGAGAACATCTAGACAAAATTGAAGATAAATATCAAATTGTTTTAGAAGCTCTTTTCTTTCAAGGAATGACCCAACAAGAGGCAAGTGATGAGTTGGATATACCTTTAGGAACTATTAAATCTAGACTAAAGATTGGATTGCGCGAATTAGGCAAAATATATGGTCCTGCCTTAATTGCCATGATTTTAAATGTTGTATTATGAAAGACAAAATAAAAATTTTCCTTGATTCTGATTTATTGGAACAGTACCTACTAGGAACTACAACAGATATGGAGAGCATGCAAGTAGAACGCTACATTGCCATGTACCCTGAGGTAAGAGAAACTTATGCCGAATTGCAAGACAATTTAGAGGTATTTGCAAAATTACACGCTATTGAAGCTCCACAAGGTTTAAAGGATAAAATAAACTCAAGAATAAAAGCAGAACGTAAAGGCAGAAAAAGATTTTACAGTTATGCCATTGCTGCTAGTATCACAGCTATACTATTTATTGGCATCTCTACTTTCTTCTGGAATCAAAATCAGAATTTACAAGAAGAGAACAGTGTTGTTAGCAATAAAATAAAATTGTTAGAAGAAAACATGAAAGAGCAATTAGAAGATGTACGTAATCAGTTTATCGTTCTAAACAATCCTCAAACCAAAAAGTATAATGTTAAGGGTAACCAGAAGGCAAAAGATTTAAAAGCTGTTGCTTACATTAACCCTGTAAAGAAGTTATCTTATATTAACGTTAGCAAATTACCTCACATTCCTGAAAGTCAATGTTTTCAAATGTGGGCAGAAGTTAATGGTAAAATGATTAACCTAGGTATTATCGAAGAAGCTGGTGATCAGCAAAAATTATTAGCATTACCATATGCTGAAAATGCCGTAGGTTACATTACAATAGAACAAAAAGGTGGCAATCATGCGCCAAGTGTAGAAAATATAGTTGCGAATATAGCTTACTAAGCTTTCACACATAAAGTATTCTTAAAGCCCCATTTTTGGGGCTTTATTTTTTATCTTTGCATAAATTTTTTATATGAAACTAGTATTATTAACCATTGGGTTGTTAGCATTGGCTTTTGCAGGTATTGCCATAAAAATATGGTCTAAAAAAGATGGAGAATTTGCGGGAACTTGCGCTAGTCAAAGTCCTTTTTTAAATCAAGATGGACAAGCATGTGGAATGTGCGGTAAATTACCTAGCGAACAAGATTGCAAGAAAGATTCCATTACAGAATAGATAAAAAATCTTTATCTTAACCTAACGCATACCAAAACCAGTATTTGAACAACACAGACACTTTAGACGAAACTATTTTAAAAGCGAAAGAGGGCAACCAAATTGCCTTTAGTCGTTTATTAGATATGTTCTGGAACGATGTTTACGGTTTTCAACTAAAACGTACTGAAAATGAAAATGATTCTGAAGATATAACCATACAGACATTTTCAAAGGCATTTGATAAAATACACACCTACAATGATTCGTATGTTTTTAAAACTTGGTTAATTGCCATTTCTAAGAATATCCATATTGATTTAGTTAGAAAACGTAAAAAAAGCCTACTAGATTCCAGAAGTAATTCTGAAGCCATTTCAAGTGCGCTAGATGTTTCCCCTTCTATGGAAGATCAATTAATTCAAGAGCAAAACTTAGCAGATCTTCTTAGAGATATCAAAAAATTAAAACCGCATTACCAAGCTGTTATTAATCTGAGGTATTTTAATGAATTGAGCTATGCCGATATAGCCACCAATTTAAATGAACCTATTAACAGCGTTAAGGTTAAATTATTAAGGGCAAAAAAATTACTTTCCGAAATTATTAAGGCTAGAAAATAAATAGCTTCCCCAACACTAAAAAATCTTATAATTCAAACTCATTTGTGCAGTATGTAATTCTACTTTATCCTCACTTTATTAGTTTGTATATTTGTATTAAAATTAAAGCATGTCAACAGTTTTAAAAGAAAATGTAGCTCCACCAAAAGGTAAACCGAAATGGTTAAGGGTAAAATTACCTACCGGTAAAAAATACACTCAACTTAGAGGCTTGGTTGACAAGTACGACCTGCATACTATTTGCACCAGTGGTAGTTGTCCAAATATGGGTGAATGCTGGGGAGAAGGTACCGCAACATTTATGATATTAGGTAATGTATGTACCAGATCATGTGGTTTTTGCGGCGTTAAAACTGGCAGACCAGAAAATGTGGATTGGGCAGAACCTGAAAAAGTAGCAAGATCTATAAAAATTATGGGCATTAAGCATGCTGTAGTTACTTCAGTTGACAGAGATGACCTTAAAGACATGGGCTCTATTATATGGGCAGAAACCGTTAAGGCTATTCGAAGAATGAACCCTACAACAACCTTGGAAACCTTAATACCAGATTTTCAAGGTATAGAGAAGCATTTGGATAGAATTATAGCAGTTTCACCAGAAGTTGTTTCACATAACATGGAAACTGTAAAAAGACTTACTAGGGAGGTTCGTATTCAAGCAAAATATGAGCGTAGTTTAGAAGCTCTTAATTACTTAAAAAAACAAGGTATCAATAGAACTAAATCTGGTATCATGCTAGGTTTGGGAGAACATGAAGACGAAGTAATAACTACTTTAGCAGACCTTCGCAAGGTTGATGTTGACGTTGTTACTATTGGTCAATACTTACAGCCATCTAAAAAGCATTTACCGGTTAAAGAGTTCATAACACCAGAACAATTTAAAAAATATGAGGATATAGGTCTTGAAATGGGCTTTAGACATGTAGAAAGTGGTGCACTAGTTAGATCTTCTTACAAAGCACACAAGCACATTCTATAGTTTCAAGAAAACACTCTTATTTTATTGAATTAAACACTAATGGTTACTAGTTCTTAATTTCATAGAACCATTAGTATAATTATTTATATGCTACTATAACCAATGCAAAAACTAAACATAGGCATCAATGGTTTTGGAAGAATAGGCAGAACCCTATTTCGCCTAATGCAAGAACAGGAAAATTTAAATGTTGTTGCCATAAATGATTTGGCAGATACCAGAACCCTATCTCACTTATTAAAATACGATAGTATTCATGGTACTTCACCTCACACCATTTCTTGCGATGAAAAGCATATTATTGTTAATGATACACCTATTATATTATTTAACGAATCTCATCCTTCTGAAATAAAATGGGGATCTGCAGCGGTTGATTTGGTTGTGGAGTGTACTGGTAAATTCAAGGATAAAGAAACCTTATCCTTTCATATCAAAAATGGAGCTAAAAAAGTAATTCTTTCTGTCCCACCTGCAGAAGATGACATAAAAATGATTGTTTTTGGTATTAATGAAAATACGTTGACGAAATCTGATGATATCATTTCAAATGCATCTTGTACCACTAACAATGCTGCTCCAATGATTAAGATTATCAATGATCTTTGCGGTATTGAACAAGCTTATATTACAACTATACATTCCTATACTACGGATCAAAGCTTGCATGACCAACCGCATAGAGACTTAAGAAGAGCCCGTGCCGCATCGCAATCTATTGTACCTACAACCACAGGTGCCGCAAAAGCACTTACCAAAATTTTTCCAGAATTGGCAGATACTATTGGAGGTTGTGGTATACGTGTACCTGTACCTAATGGATCATTAACAGACATAACCTTAAATGTAAAAAGGGCTACAAGTATTGATGAAATAAACTCTACATTTGAAAAAGCATCAAAAAACGAATTTAAAAATATTGTTCATTATACAAGTGACCCAATAGTTTCTATAGATATAAACAATAGTTGTTATTCTTGTACGTTTGATTCATTAATGACTTCAGTCATAGGAAAAATGGTTAAAATTATTGGTTGGTACGATAACGAAACCGGATATAGCAGCAGAATTATAGATTTAATTAACTTCATTAGTATTAAAAATTATATTTGAAGATCTTTTTTTTAAATAAAGTATTTAAAATCTTACTAGTCCCCATTGTAATTTTGGCGACTACAACCGCTGTATTTTCACAAGATCCAATTACACAAACAGACATTCAACCTTATTTTGATCAAGCTAGAAAGTTTAAAAATCAAGATAAGATAGATCTGGCATTAGAAACCTTAAATACGGCAGCGAATGAAGCTGAGAAGGGTGAAGACATAAAAGGACTTATAGATAGCTTACATGAACTTGCCCTTGTCTATTTAAAAATAGACAAAGAAGGTGACACCGAATTCTATTGGGATCGCGCAAGTGTTTTATTAAAAGATGTTGCTTACCCCTATGGTGACGGAATGCATAAGTATATTGAAGCGATTCTTTTACACAGAAGTAATAGAAATTTTCAGTCATTGTTTATGCTTAACGAAGCAAAACAACTTAATAACGATCGTAATTTTTATAATAATTTATTATTGACCGAGGCTAAAGTATACCTCAGCTTAGAAAAATACGATAGCGCCACAAAAAATTTAAATTCCCTTATTGTAAACACCGATCTTTATGAAAAGGAATACCTTACTACACAAGCATACTTAACATTAGCAGAACTCAATTTAAAAATTGACAATTTACCTGAAGCTGCAAAAAATGGAGAGAATGCATTAAGCCTTGCCACCGATAACGGATTTTTAAAAGACATCAAAAATTCTAATACACTTTTATCTTCTGTATATGAAAGACTAGGGTTATATCAAAAATCTCTTGTAAACAGTCAAAATTTAGTTCAGTTAAAAGATTCAATTTTTAATATCGATAAGAATAAAATTGAAGCTAAAACGGCAGACAAGATTAGAGATGATTACAAAACTGAAGAAATAGCACGCCAAGAAAAGAAAATAGAAGAACTCACAGAGTCTCAAAATAGGTCTGAACTTACTGCCATTTTAACTTCTGCATTTTTAATAATAATATCTCTTTTAGCTGTTACCTTATACAGAAACAATCAAATTAAGTTAAAGACAAATGACTTATTACAGACTAAAAATAAAGAATTACAGATTGCGCGAGATGGTGCCGTACAAGCTATGGAAGCAAAGACAAACTTTCTTTCAACGGTTAGTCACGAACTTAGAACTCCGTTATATGCTGTTACTGGCCTTACCCACCTATTACTAGAGGAAAATCCAGAGGAACATCAAAAAGAGCATTTAAAAGCTTTGAAATTTTCTGGAGATTACCTTCTCAATTTCATTAACGATATTCTTCATATCAATAAAATTGACGCTAATAAGTTAGAACCTCTTAATATGGAGTTTAACCTTAATAAGGTTATCAATGAGGTTATAAATTCATTAAGTCAAAGTGCAAAGTCTAACAACACAAAATTGACCTTAGAGTACGATTCAGATATACCTGGACATTTACTGAGCGATCCATTAAAACTTTCTCAAGTTTTCATGAACTTAATCGGTAACTCTATCAAGTTTACCAAAGGTGGAGAAGTAAAAGTTATTGCTAAATTATTGAACAAAGTTCAAGATGATGTAACTATCTATTTTGAAGTTAATGACAATGGCATTGGTATTTCTAAGGAAAAACAAAAAAGTATTTTTGAAGGTTTTGAACAAGGCTCTATTCAAATTAATAGGGAATATGGCGGAACCGGCTTAGGACTAACCATTGTAAAAAGTCTTTTAGGATTGTTCAATAGTAAAATTGAACTGGAAAGTAACTTAGATGTAGGTAGCTCTTTCTTCTTTGAAATTAAAATGAAGAGTTTAGAGGATATTTCTGAAGATGTTACTTTTGAAATTACACCTAAAGATTATGATTTTAAAAATCTTCACTTGTTAATCGTTGAAGACAATAAGATTAATCAGGTTATCACCAAAAAGATGCTTTCTAAAAGAGACATGACCTCTGATATTGCCAACAACGGACATGAAGCAATCACCTTAGCCCAAGAGAATGTATATGATGCAATTCTTATGGATATTCATATGCCAGGGATAAGCGGTGAAGAAGCCACTATTGAGATTAGAAAATTTAATCAAGACACTCCAATTATTGCATTAACAGCAATTTCATTAGATGATAGTTTAGAGAGTTTTTATGCCGCTGGGTGTGACGATGTGGTTACTAAACCATTTAAACCAGAAGTATTTTATCAAAAAATAGGTGAAAATATTTTTGACAAAAGAACTAAGAAACCTTTATCATAAACTGTTGCAAGTCTGTATTCAACAGCTCCATTCCATCTTCTAAAAATTCATGTTTCACTTCAATATAGTGCAACTTTGTAATCTTATCTTTTAAACGTACATAATCTTTTTCAGTGGTAAGAATGCATTCTTTTTCTTTTAAAACTTCAAGTTCTTCCGCTGTAAAAAAATGATGATCCTTAAATTTCAAATGTTCAAATTTGAGTCCTTCTGAAAGTAAAAATTTCTCCAATGGTGTAGGATTTGCTATACCTGTTACCAGCGTTACCATTTTCCCTTTAAGAGAATCTAACGAAGCTTCAGCGCCTTTTAATTCTTTATTATATGCCAAATAACTAAACAATATTTTTTGATGAGACTTCGGATTAATTTTCACCCGAATGCTATCCCTCACTAATTTAGAAATATCTGAAGGACATTTAGTCACCACAATAATATTAGCTCTTTTAGCTTCGCCTTTTGTATCCCGTAAGTTACCTGTAGGCAAATACCAGTCTTCCATATATAAATCTCCATATGCAGTTAATAATATGGAAAAATCTGGTTTTACTTTTCTATGTTGAAAAGCATCATCTAACAAAATAACATCAGGTTTAATTTTTTGTTCAAGTTCTATTATACCATTTCTTCTATTAGCATCTACGGCAACATGAACTTTAGGAAATTTACTTTTCATCTGAAAAGGTTCATCACCCATATCCTCAACACTTGTAGATGTTGTTGAAAGCAGAAACCCTTCCGATTTTCTTTTATAACCTCTACTTAAAATAGCAACTTTATAAGTGTCTGAAAGAGATTTCACCAGTAGTTCTATCATTGGAGTTTTACCTGTACCGCCAACACTTAAATTACCTACACAAATAGTTTTCGTTGAAAATGATTTTGAAGAAAAAATTCCTAAATCATACAATCGATTTCTGAGATATACTATTAACCCGTAGATTAATGAAATAGGAAAAAGAAGTTTTCGTAATACCTGCATCAGAACGAAATTATAATAATTTATCTTTGAAAATCTTATTATTCCAATAAAATGACCGTAAAAGACATCACCCAAATTTTAGAAGACTTTGCTCCTTTAGCCTTTGCCGAAGATTTTGACAATGTAGGTTTGCTAGTTGGTAATGCCAATACCGAAGTTAGCGGCGTACTTGTAACCTTAGACACATTAGAAAATGTCATTGACGAAGCCATTACTAAAAATTGCAACTTAATTGTAAGCTTTCACCCAATTGTTTTCGGCGGATTGAAAAAAATTACAGGAAAAAATTATGTGGAACGTGTCGTTATAAAAGCTATTAAAAATGATATTGCTATCTACTCTAACCATACCGCTCTAGATAATGCTAGACATGGGGTAAATGCAAAAATTAGTGAAATGCTTGGTCTTACAAACACCAAAATATTAATTCCGCAAAAAAGCACTATAAAAAAACTAACAACCTACGTACCTACAGATAGTTTAGAAGATGTTAAAAATGCGCTATTTAAAGCTGGTGCAGGAGAAATAGGCAACTATTCCGAGTGTAGTTTTTCTGTAGAAGGCATTGGTAGTTACAAAGCAAATGAAAATGCAAACCCTACGAAAGGTTCTATTGGAACAAACCATATAGAAAGGGAAACAATGCTAACATGTGTTTTTGGAAAGAACAATGAATCTGCAATTATTAAATCATTACAGAGTTCACACCCATATGAAGAGGTCGCTTTCGATATTCAATCTATAGAAAATACCAACCCATATATTGGTATTGGTATGATTGGAGAATTAGAAAATGAAGCTACAGAAACTGAATTTCTAACCAGTTTAAAGCTTAAAATGAACGCTAAACTAGTAAGGCATTCTAATTTTTTAAATAAACCTATTAAAAAGGTAGCTGTGTTGGGTGGTAGTGGATCTTTTGCTATTGGAGCGGCAAAAGCTGCCGGAGCAGACGTTTTTATTACTGCAGACCTTAAATACCATCAGTTTTACGAGGCTGAAAACCAAATAGTTTTGGCAGATATTGGACACTTTGAAACTGAGCAGTTTACAAAAAACCTTTTAGTTGATTATCTTACGAAAAAAATTCCTAATTTTGCAATCCATTTATCGGAAAGTATAACAAATCCCATCAATTATTTTTAATATGGCAAAAAAAGAAGATTCATCTGTAGAAGCAAAGTTAAGAGCATTATATGATTTGCAATTAATTGATTCTAGGGTTGATGAAATAAGGAATGTTCGTGGTGAACTACCTTTAGAAGTAGAAGATTTGGAAGATGAAGTCCTTGGCCTAAAAACGAGAATGGATAAACTTAAATCTGATTTAGAGAATATAAACTTTGAAATCGGTGCTAAGAAAAACCTTATTGAAGAAGCAAAGACTTTAATTAAAAAATACGGCGAGCAACAAAAGAATGTTCGTAACAGTAGAGAATTCAATTCTATCAGTAAAGAATTAGAGTTTCAAGAATTAGAAATTCAATTGGCTGAAAAGAATATAAAAGAATTTAAAGCTCAAATTGATCAGAAGAAAGCTGTTATTTCTGAAACTAAAGAACGTTTGTCTGAGCGTGAAGCACACCTTAAGCATAAGAAAAGTGAATTAAACGCTATTCTTGCTGAAACAGAAAAAGAGGAAAAAGCTTTACTTGAAGAGTCAATTAAATTTCAGGATAAAATTGAAGAGCGTTTAGTAAAGGCATATGCACGTATTCGTAACAATGTTAAGAATGGTTTAGCTGTTGTGCCAATTGAAAGAGGTGCTTCTGGTGGATCTTTCTTTACTATTCCACCTCAGGTTCAGGTTGAAATAGCTTCAAGAAAGAAGATTATTACAGATGAGCACAGTGGCCGTATCTTAGTTGATCCTACTTTAGCTGAAGAAGAAAGTGAAAAAATGCAAAAAATGTTTTCTAAATTATAGAAGTAAACATTGAATATATTAAAAAAAGCCATCTTTAAAAAGATGGCTTTTTTTGTTTAAATTAATAATGATGAACTCTTTAAAAATTATTCTTCTATTAATGATAATGCAAGGCTTCTACTCTTCTGCACAAGATATTGCCGACTACACTTGGAAAAATAGAATCCTTATTCTTTGTAATGACAATATTAATGTTGAAGAAGTGAACTCTGCCCTAATAGAAATCAAACAAAGCAATATCGAATTTGAAGAAAGAGATATAATTGTATTTATATATGAGAATGGAAAATTTGTAAACACTTCTAATAACTCCATCAATCTTAAAACCCCAGACGCATTACCTATTTCTTATGATGGCTACATATTAATCGGAAAGGATGGCGGTATAAAGTTAAAAGCAGCATATCCTATAAATTTAGTAGCACTTTTTAACCGTATTGATAGCATGCCAATGCGCATGAGCGAAATGAAGTTGAAGAATTAGTTACCCTATTAGTTTAAGCATCATCTTTTCAACTTCTTCACTATCCCATTTCTCAGCTATATTTGGGATTTTCATAACTTCTTTCATAATCTCTTCTTGAGCATCTCCTTCTGCTAGAGCTTCGGCATAAGGTCTATTTGAAAAAGTAACCCTACTATATGCTGGCACCCATTTTTCTGGGTACTTAGCAGAAAAGTGTTTTTCTATTTTCTTTTGAAGTAAAAAATTAGCATCTGCCGTTTTACTACTCATTTCAATAAAATTGCGATAGCTTAATTCTGCAATTGCATCGGCGTTTGGCTTACGCACTTCTTGATAAGTTGAAAAAATACGTCCCCAATCATCACCATATTTCTTTATTATTTCATCTAGCACAAAAATATCTTCGAACCCGGCATTCATTCCTTGCCCATAGAAAGGTACTACCGCGTGTGCTGAATCGCCCACAAGAGCAACTTTATCCCAATATGTCCATGGATAGCATTTCATCGTTACCAATGCGCTTGTAGGGTTCTTAAAAAAGTCTTCGGTCAAATTTTCTATTTCATCCTTAACATTTGGAAAGTAAGTATTGAAAAAATGAACCGCATCTTTTTTAGTGTTTATACTATCAAAAGAAATATCACCTTCAAAAGGCATAAATAAAGTACATGTAAAACTGCCATCTAAATTTGGCATAGCTATAAACATAAACTTACCTCGTGGCCAAATATGAAAAGAATGTTTATCTAATTTATGAGAACCATCTTCGTTTGCCGGTATTGTTAATTCCTTATAACCTACATCAATAAAGTCTTGAGAATAATCAAACCTACTACGACGTTGCATTTTGTGCCTTACCCTTGAAAAAGCTCCATCACATCCAAATACTAAATCAAACGGATATTCTGTCCACTCCCCTCTTTCACTATCACCTGTAAACACCTTGGCTCCTGGTAAATCAATATCCCAGACTTTTTCTTCGAAACGAAATTCTACACCGTTTTTTTCTGCCAAATCTATCATGAGCTTATTTAGAACACCACGAGAAATAGACCAAATTGCCTCACCATCCTTACCATATTTTTGATGATATTCCGGCTTGCCTATAACATGCATGGCACGTTTATCTAACGGTATGGCAATTTTTTTAATTTCTTCTTCTATACCCACTTCCCTTAGCGCATTCCAACCTCTATTACTCATCGCAAGATTAATTGACCTACCTGAGAATTCAATATTTCTAATATCGGGCCGCCTATCGAAAACCGTTATTTGATGTCCGTATTTTTTCAAGTAAATAGCAAGCAAGGATCCAACCAAGCCTGAGCCAATTATGGCAATGTTCTTTTTTTCTTGGGTCATGTTTAAGGCTTTAAGCCAACATTAAGTGAACGTTAAAAATATGAAATTATGCCCTAATTTCTGTTATTACTATTATAAACTAAGCAAATCATTTTCTTAATGAAGTTCATTTTTTGTTTAATTTTTTAATATTTTTGTTAGACAAAAAATAATTTTTATTGAAACATTTTAATATAGAGGACCTACGTAATATGCCTAGTAGGTATAGAGCTCATTTAATTAATAGTTGTACGGGTTACAAATCTGCAAATCTTTTAGGGTCTAAATCGAACACAGGCAATTCTAATTTAGCCATTTTTAATTCTGTTATTCATATAGGTAGCACACCGCCAATGTTAGGTTTTATCCTAAGACCTTTAACGGTAAAAAGGAACACCTATTCCAATTTTAAGGAAACAGGTTTTTTCACAGTTAATCAAGTAAATAAAGATATTATTGAAGATGCCCATCATACATCCGCTAGTTACGAAGTTGATATCTCAGAATTTTCTAAAACCAATTTAACAGAATCATATTTAGATAACTTTCTAGCACCTTACGTAAAGGAAAGTGCTATTAAATTAGGGTGTAGCTATGTTAATGAATATGAAATAAAAGAGAATGGCTGTCTTCTTATTATTGGAGCCATTGAGCATATTTATTTACCAGATAATATTCTTAATGAAGATGGCTGGTTACAATTAGACAAAACAAGTGGTGTTACGGTTAATGGTTTGGACGCTTATGCATTACCTGCTCTTTTAGGCAGATTTGGGTATGCCAAGCCTAATGAACCAACTAAAACTATACTGTAAGTGGCCCATAAAAAAGTAAATCTAGCTACCAAAATATGTATTACTTGCAAGAAACCATTTGCATGGCGAAAAAAATGGGAGCGTAATTGGGACGAAGTAAAATATTGTGGTGAAAAATGTAGACGCAACAAACTCAAAAGTAAAACAGATGAATAATTTAATTTGGTTTAGAAACGATTTAAGAGTGCAAGACAATTCTTCTATTGTAGAAGCTATGAAAGGTGCTAAAGCTATTGCATTTTATTGTTTTGAGTCTGTGTTTTTTGAAAGAGATGAATTCGGATTTAAAAGAACCGAAAAATACAGAGCCAAATTTTTACTAGAAACTGTTACACAGTTACAGGAAGAACTAGCAAAAATCAACATTTCATTATACATATATTACGGCACATCAGCTGATTTTTTACCAAACCTCATAGAAACTCAAAATATTGATACTGTTTTTTTACAAAAAGAATGGACAAGAGACGAACAGGTTATCCTCAATAATGTAAAATCTAAATTATCATCTACTATTAAATTCACTGAAGTTTACGACCAGTTTTTATTTCATCCTAACGACATCCCCTATCACGACTTCAATTCTATACCGTATATTTTTACAAATTTCAGAAAAAAGTGCGAGGCACATTGTTCTGTAAGACCTTTAAAAAATATCTCATCAAAAATGCCTCAAGAAAATCTCATAGGCTTTGAAAATACCATGCCAACATTAAAAGATTTAGGCTTTGAAGAAATTTTGTCTCACCAAAAATTAGCATTCCCTTTTAAAGGTGGAGAGCTAGAAGCTTTAGCGCGTATTCAAGATTATTTTTGGGAAACAAAAAAACTAGCTTTTTATAAGAAAACAAGGAACGGATTAATTGGTGCCGATTATAGTTCTAAACTATCTGCTTGGTTAGCTAACGGTAGTATATCACCTAGAACGATTTACTGGGAAGTGAAAAAATTTGAAAAGGAAATAACCAAAAATCAAGATACTTATTGGTTAATTTTTGAACTTATCTGGCGTGATTATTTCAAATATGTATCCCTAAAATACCAAGATTCTATATTTCATATTGACGGTATATTACAAAAATCATACTCTTGGAAAACAGATTCATCACATAGAAACAATTGGATAAATGGTACAACTAAAGAGTCGTTTGTAAATGCCAATATGAGAGAGCTTTTACAAACGGGATGGATGAGTAATAGAGGTAGACAAAATGTTGCCAGTTACTGGTCTAAAGAACTTGAACAAGATTGGCGTATAGGAGCCGCATATTTTGAAAGTATGTTGATTGATTATGATGTACATAGTAACTGGGGAAATTGGATGTACAATAGTGGTGTCGGTAATGACTCCAGAGATAGAAAATTTAATATTAAACTACAAGCAGAACGATACGATGCCTCTGGAACATACCAACGTATGTGGCTACAAAACACCTTATTTTAAATCTATAATAGTAAAAACATATGAAAACTGTACGTTTAATTTTAGGTGATCAACTAAATCAAAATCATTCTTGGTTTAACTCTGTAGATGATGAAATTGTATACTTGATGGCAGAAATGCGTCAAGAAACCGACTATGTAAAACACCATATACAAAAAGTAGTTGCCTTCTTTTTAGCAATGCGTAATTTCAAAGATGACATGTCTGCAAAAGGTCATCAATTTATATACTATACCCTCAACGATAAAAATAACCTACAACAGCTAAACAAAATTATTTCAAAAGTTATTGAAGAAAATAATGCTGAAAATTTTGAATATCAGTTGCCAGATGAATTTAGGCTTGATCAGCAACTTCAACAAATTTGTTGTTCACTACAGGTAACATCTTCGCATTATGATACGGAACATTTTTATACTACCAGATTTGAACTGAAAGAATTTTACCAAGGTAAAAAACAAATGGTTATGGAGAGCTTTTATCGTATGATGCGTAAAAAGCATGGAATAATGATGAATAGTGATCAACCTGAAGGTGGTAAATGGAACTATGATCAAAGTAACCGAAACAAATGGAAAGGTCAACCTAATATTCCGCATGAAAAAGAATTTATTAAAAATGTTGAAGACATTATCCAAGAGCTTACTAAAAGTAACGTAGAAACAATTGGGGTTATTAATCCAAGAATATTTACCTGGCCAGTAACTAAAAAAGAATGCATAAGTACTTTAGATTATTTTTGTAATGAACTCTTACCTTATTTTGGCGATTACCAAGATGCAATGCATGACGATGAAAAATTCCTATTTCACTCGCGATTATCATTTGCCATGAATACCAAAATCATATCTCCCAAAGAGGTAATAGATACAGTTTTAGACCATTATTATGAAAATTCTAAAGAAATTGAAATATCGCAAGTAGAAGGATTTGTACGGCAAATTTTGGGCTGGCGAGAATATATGCGTGGTATTTACTGGAAAGAAATGCCTGACTATCAACACTTAAATAAGTTAAATAATAAAAATAAATTACCAGATTTCTTTTGGACAGGCGAAACCAAAATGAATTGTTTACAAAAAGCAATTGGTCAAAGTTTAGATTCTAGCTATGCCCACCACATTCAGCGACTTATGGTGATTGGTAATTTTGCTTTATTGACGCAAATTGATCCAGATGAAGTAGACAAATGGTATTTAGGTGTATACATTGATGCTATTGAATGGGTAGAAATTACCAACACAAGAGGAATGAGCCAATTTGCAGATGGTGGAATCGTTGCTACAAAACCCTATGTTAGTAGTGCAAATTATATTAATAAAATGAGTAGCTACTGCGGTAATTGTCATTATAGCCATACTAAAAAAATTGGTGAAAACGCATGTCCCTTTAATTCACTTTATTGGAATTTTTTAGCAGATAAAAAAGAGCATTTTAAAGACAATCAACGCATGAATATGATGATGGCGTTATTAAATAAAATGGACGGAAACAAACTAGCAGAAATTCAAAAAAGAGCTGCCTCAATAATTGAAAATTTGGATGCTTTTTAAAATATTTTGTAAATAAAATTAAATGCAAAAAAGTGATTAAAACTTTTCTATACTCACTTAAATAAACAGCACATTTTATAAAATTTTTCATCTATTAAAACACCTTTTTGTAGGAAAGAATAGATGCTCTTATTTTCACCCAAATTCTACAAGCAATTGAAAGAGAATTGTGTCTTTATTTATTGTACAAAACCACGGTTATACGTTGTATACGCTGATTTTATCGATAAAGTGCAATTACATTAATTTCCACCTCTTTGACAACTATTTTAACAGTCTACAACAATTTCAGAAAAAATATTTAATCTACAATTTGTAATTACAATAGCAATAAACTAACAATTATATATTTATATATAACTGATAATCAATAAGTTATATTTTACTTTAACTATATCCAATAAATACGATATTAATAACCTAAGAAAAGGACTACAAAGAAACCACCACAGGTTTACCTTACTTCACAACAAGAATTAAATATTCAAAATATATCAGCGTTATTTTGCCACTGTATGTTCATCGACGAATAACATCGTGTGGACTATAAAATTTAGATTTTGGACAGATAGGCGCTAATTTTGTATTCGAATTAGATCCCAAATCTGTTCAAAAAATTTTTCTTAACCCGCTAATCTATAATGCTTTGCAAAAAATTGCATTCATTTTAAGTAAGGTTAAGTAATAAAATAAAGAATTAAACTTAACCATTAATATGAAGTCAATTTACACTTCTAAAAGTATTCTCCCCCAATACAGAAATCAAAAAGATACATATCCTATATATGGATTGTATGAGACATCCTCATTTTGTTTTGGAATCAATCATATAGTTAATCCGTGTAAGAAAGAAAACAGTGGTTCCCAAATTGACCTTACATCTACAATTGTAAAAAACATGTTTTCAGCAAACATTGACTTTTCTCAACAGAAGATAGTTAATCGATATTCAAATATTTCAAACAGTACATTTTCAACTAATACAAAGAATCAATTATGAAGAATTCTACTTTCATAAAACCGACAATGTTATTATTTGTCATGTGGTTCTTTTTTGGTTCTGCTGATGCAATGGCACAGACATTTTCTGTTTCGGATGCAAGTGCGAACGAAGGGTCTAATATGACATTTACAGTAACATCGAGTAATCTGCTGACAGGTAATTATACATTTGACGTAAATTATTCCAATGGTACAGCGATAGCCACAGACTATAATGGTCCAGCTTCGGTCACCTTAAGTTTTTTCTTAAATACTACCTCAACTTTTACCGTTGCGGCATTAAATGATGATTGGGTAGAAGCAACTCAACAAGAGTTTACTCTTACGTTAAGTGATCCATCTAGTACATATTCATTTTCAGATGCTACGGGTATAGGTACAGTTATAGATACCGATGTTGCCTTTGTTATTGGTAGCAATTATGATATTACAGAAGGTGGAGAAATACAGTATGCCTTAACCTTGTCCAATGGTATTAATTCTGGTGGTCAACAATATGTTGGTATTGAAGATGCCTATAATGTAGACTTTTCGATTGAAACCAATCCTGGTTCCACAAGTTCAGCTAGTGATGAATCAGATTTTAATTCGTTCAATACCACAGTTACTTTCCCGGCAGGTTCTATTGCAGGTACAGAAATAATTATTCCTATACCTACTATTGACAATACTATAGTTGAACCATCTGAAGAATTTTGGGGCGTTAAATCAAGAAATGCTGCAGAAACTACAAAATATGGTGCTACCCCATCTAGGGTGAGTATCAATACTGAAAATTCTGCATTACGTATTCACGACAATGATGTCGCTACTATTAATTTAAGTAATACAACAGAATTAGAATCGGTAGGTAATGCTAGAATAGTTTTTACTCTAAGTGGTGAGGTTCAAGACAATTTTAGAATTAATTATGCTACTGCAGACCATACGGCAACCCAACCTTCAGATTATGACTCTAATACAGGATTCTTAAATTTCAACGGTTCTAACGGTCAAAATTTTCAACGTAATTTTAGTATAATAGATGATACCGTTATTGAGTCTACTGAATATTTCACGGTGGTACCGTCTTACTCACCAGATGCGAATGCAATGACCAACTTTGTTCCTCAAAACATTGTTTTTGTTGCTAATGAAGGGGAAATTACCATTACAGATGATGATTTAGATACCGATTTTGACGGAGTTAACGATTTAGTAGATGAGGATGATGATAATGATGGAATTACAGATATTAACGAAGGTAGTGGAGATTCTGACGGAGATACAATCATAGATAGTTTAGATTCCGATTCTGATAACGATGGATGTCCTGATGCTCTAGAAGCTGGTCATTCTGATCCAGATGATGACGGATACTTAGGCACTTCTCCTTTATCTGTTAATTCAACTGGACTAGTTATTGGTCAAGGTGGCTATACTGGTACAGATAGTAAAGTAACTACGGCTTTTCAAACAGTTAGTATAACATTACAACCTACTAATAAAGTTGCAAATTTAGGCGACACCGTAACATATACAACTGCCGTTAACGGAACTGGACTTACTTACCAATGGGAAGTTAGTGCGGATAATGGTGCTACTTGGACTGCTATTTCAAATGGAGGAATATACTCAGGTGCAAATACTACTGCTTTAGTTTTGACTACTATTTCTAGTACAGATAGTGGAAACCAATATCGTTTCGGTGCATTTGATAGTGAAAACTTATGTACTCCATATACCTATACTAACGAAGTGGATCTTTTTATTAGACCCAATGTGGCAATTGCAGATGCATCTACCGCAGAAGGAACAGACTTAGATTTTGCCGTTACACTTTCACATGCAGTGAATGAGGTGGTAACTTTTGATTTATTGTACTCTGATATTACTACCCTACCTACTGACTATACGGCTTTATCTAGCTTTTCGGTTCCAAGTAATACATTAAACACAAGTATTATAATACCTGCCCTTGACGACTCTATTATTGAAGGAGATGAGACTTTTACCCTAGGTATGACCAATGGTTCTACCAATGCCGGTAACATAACGGATACAGCAACAGGTACAATAACAAATATAAATTTACCTACAGCAGGTGACGGAGTATCCATTGCCGATTTTTCTGTAAACGAAAATATTGGTACGGTAAATTTTGTGTTGACGTACACAGGACCTACTGTTCAAAATGCCTTTACGGTAGATTATATCATAACTGATGTTACCACTACCTCAACTTCAGATTATAATGTAAACCTTACCGGTCAGGTAACTTTCCCTGCAGGTACTGAAAATGGCGATACACGACCTATATTATTGGCTATTACAGATGATACGGTTATTGAAGGTGATGAAAGCTTAACAATTCAGATAACAAATATTTCAAATAGTCTTTTAAGTATTGTAGATGCCGATGCCACAGGTACAATAATAGATAATGACACTAGCCCTACTACAGGACTATCTGTTGCAGATATTAATTTCAACGAATCTACTGCGTCGTCTAATTTTATTATTAGCTATAATGGAGGTAATGTAAAAACCGGTTTTACTGTTGACTATACAATTACTAACGGAACTGCAATCTCCGGTACTGATTATAACGCGGTACAAACTGGACAAGTAACATTTCCTAACGGAACTACTAATGGTGCCACTCAATTGGTAAACGTAGACATCATTGACGACCTTATCATAGAAGGTAGTGAAACCTTAAATATTGAATTATCCAATCTTTCAACGACACTTATCAACTTAGTAGATCCTAACGGTATTGGTACTATTATAGATAATGATACTAAAACCGCTACAACAGGTTTATCTGTTGCTGATTTTACAGTTGATGAAGCTATTGGTACTACTAATTTTGTAGTAACCTATAATGGTGCTGATTTACAAAATTCATTTACGGTAGACTATAATATTACTGATGGTACTGCAAATGCTAGTACAGATTTTAATGGAGCTCCTACCCTATCTGGTCAAATAACCTTTCCTGCCGGAACTACTACTGGAGATCAGCAAAATGTTAGTCTTAATATAGTGGATGATAGTATAATTGAAAGCAATGAAAATCTCAACTTTCAATTATCCAACCTATCAACAACATTAATTAATCTAGTTGATGCTACCGCAATTGGTACTATTACAGATAATGATATTAAAACCGCTACAACGGGTTTAAGTGCTTCTGACTTCTCTGTAAATGAGTCTGCTGGCAGTACAAATTTCTTAATCACTTATAATGGAAATGAAGTACAGTCTAGTTTCACTGTAGATTATAGCATAACAGATGGTACTGCCACATCTGGCAAAGATTACAATACTGCTTTGGCAACTGGTCAATTAACTTTTCCAGCTGGTACTACAAATGGCAGCCAGCAATCGGTTTCCATTAATATTTTAGAAGATACTTTTATTGAAGCAACAGAAGACTTAAATATTCAATTATCAAACCTATCTACTACGCTAATAAATATAGTAGACCCAACAGGTACTGGTACAATTACCGATAATGACAACACCCCAACTAGCGGAATTGATTTTCAGAACGCTACTGTTACTTTAAGTGAAGGAGATCCAGGGGACAATGTTAACGCAACATTCGTAGTTGAATTTAATGGCGATATTGACACTGGTGAAACTATTGAGGTAGATTACTTTGTAAATAATGGTACTGCTGCAAATGCAACAGATTTTACACCTAGCCCTACCGTACAAACATTGACTTTTACCAATGCTATTAAGACAGGAAATATTGTTGTTCCTATTATTAGTGACAACACCATTGAGAATGAAGAAGATTTCTTTGTAAATCTTGTGGCCATACGTTCTTCTGTGGGCATCAACTTATTGAATAACCAAGCAACTGGAATCATTACAGATGATGATGGCGGTTCTCTTTCTGTTACCGGATTTACTATTGTAGAGCAAACCAATGCAATTAATTTTGATGTTACTTATAGTGGTGATAGGGTAACTGGTGGTTTTACGGTGGACTTTTCAATTGTAGATATTACAACTTCTGCAGGTATCGATTATACGGTAGCTTCTGCTACTGGAGTATTGAATTTTACAGGTGTAGATAACGAAGTACGTTCAGTGCAAATAAATATTATTGGTGATGATTTCATTGAAAATAATGAGAATTTAAGCATTGTAATTGCCAACCCTTCTATTCCTGAAATAAACATTACGAATACCGATGCTATTGGAATTATAACCAATGATGATTCTGGTAGTATTGCTGTTACAGGTTTTACAGAAGATGAATTTAATGTTACTGCAAATTTTGAAGCTACCTATACTGGTAATCCTATTAATGGCGGATTTACAGCTTCATATGAAATTACAGATAATACCACAACAGCGGGTAGCGATTACTCAGTTGCATCTCAAACTGGTACTCTAAACTTTTCAGGTACAACAGGAGAAGTGTTACAGGTTCCTGTAAATATTATTCAAGATGCTATAATTGAAGGAAATGAATCATTACGTATTACCATAACTTCAATTTCTCCAAATTTAATTACGGCATCTAACCCAACTGCATTAGGAACTATTACCGATATTAATCACCTACCAACAGCTGTAGATGACTCTTTTGTAGTATTCCAAAATCAGGCTTCTGCAAATATTACTGTTCTAACAAACGATGATTATGGTTTTGACGGACCAGCATCGACTAATCCTTTACAGATAGTTAACAACCCAATAAACGGTACGGTAACTCTTAGAAATAATGGAACTCCTACTGATGCTACAGATGATTATTTTGAATATCAACCTAGTCCGTCATTCAACGGAAACGACTCGTTTAGATATAAAATAGTTGATTCCAATGGTTCTGAAGACGAAGCTGTTGTAAACATCTTTGTAAATGATACTAACCTTAAAAAGGATTTTGAAATTCGTTATTCTGGTAGTATCAATGGAGATTTCACCATGATTGCCAACAATGTACTTTCTAGAAACGCAACGGGTAATTATAACGGTGAAGCTGGTAACCATGATTTCAATAATAACGTGTTTGTTGATATTGATTCCGATCCAACTACGTTCAACTCTACCAATGCAAATTTAGCCAACCCAGAGCCTTCTTTAAATTGTTTAAACATTAAGAAAGCATATTTATATTGGGCAGCCGCTGATAAGGAATATGACGGCACAACAGGTGGTGGTGCTACAGAGCCGACTTGGAACTATAATCAAGTAAAATTAATGTTGCCTGGTCAATCTTCATACACAACAGTTTCTGCAGATGAGGTTATCTATAGAGGTCGTAATGATCATTTCCAAAATGACCCATACGTTTGTATTAAAGATATTACTGATGATATCAATGCGCTTTCAACTCCTTTTGGTTCTTACCAAGTTGGTAACGTAAAAGCTACTGAGAGAGATTTACGCTCTCATGGTATTGCAAATGTAACTGGTACTTCAGGTGGATGGCAAATTGTTTTTGTCTATGAAAATGTTTCATTAGACCCTAAGAACATTACATTATACGATGGGTATGTACATACTTTTGCTTCTGATGGTGCTGGTGAAACCGAGTTTAACTTTAGCGGTTTCGAGACTATACCAAACGGGAATATTAATGCTAATGTAATGTTAGGTGCTTTAGAAGGTGACCGCGACCTTACTGGTGATCAGCTATTAATTTACGACGCTAGCAACAATTGGTCTAAACTTTCTACTACATTAAGGGATGAAGATAACTTCTTCAATAGCCGAATTACCATAGATGGATTAAATTATGTGGATAGAAATGCTGCCAGTACCAATACCTTAGGTTTTGATGCTACTGTGTTTCCTTTAGCAAATACAGCTAATAGATATATAGATAACGATCAAACTTTTGCCCGTTTTAAAATTACAACGGATCAAGAATCTTACGGTCTTTATTTAATGGGTATGAGCGTTGATGTCTACTACCCAAGTTTAGGTGCCTTAAGTTTAAATGCAAATACTACTGGTCCTTTTAATGCTGGTGATATTGTACCATTAACTTTAAATGTTTCCAATACTGGTAACGATGATATTCAAGACCTTGAAATAACTACTATTTTACCAATTGAAGCTGATTTCTCTGGGGTTGGAACATTACCTTCTGGTGTAACACATTCATATGACCCAACTACTAGAACCTTAACCTTTACAGCTCAAGATGGTTTTACCAATATGGGTGAAAATTATGATATTGATTTTGATATAGAAATTATTGAGGCATGTTATTTTTTAGAGACAGCTTGTACAGCAAGTTTTGAATTACAAGCGACTGCAACTTATAGTGGTGTTACCAATGGAGATACTATTACTACCAATAGCTCTTCCTCTACAGATTCTTGTGGTATCGGTACACATACACCAACGGTAATTGATGTGCAGCAACCACCACAGGTAAATTGGTCTACTGCACCAAATGCCTTAGATAGAACAATTTCTTGTGATGATATCGCTGGGCTAAATAATGCAAATTCTTTAGTTCCTGCATCGGCTTCTTGTAATTTCACATTGAATAAAACAGCTGGTAGCTTTGTACAATCTGGAGCTTGTACTACAGAGGGTACATATACCAATACTTGGACATTTACAGATGCTTGTGGTAGGGTAAGTTCTACTTTCACTCAAGTAATCACTATAGAAGATGATGAAGCGCCAACTTTTAATGAGTCTCTACCGCAAGATTCATATGCAGCTCATGATAATATTCCTGTAGCGCCAATACTTTCTGCAAATGATAATTGTGATTCTAATTCAACAGTTATTTTCAACGAAACATATATTGGTGATAATACAAGTACTTCATATACTATAGTTAGAAATTGGACAACGAATGATTGCGCAGGTAATAGCACAAGCCATACTCAGTATATTTATGTAAGTGAAAATGGCAATCCAATTGGTATTAGTATCAATGATGTTACTGTTAATGAAGACGCTGGCACTGCCGTTCTTGAAATAACCCATACAGGTTCTGTTTCTGGTGGTTTTACCTTAAATTATACTACTGCAGATGATACGGCTATACAACCAGGCGATTACGTTTCTACTTCAAACACTGTTTCTTTTTCAGGAACAAATAATGAAATCAGACTAGTTACTATAACTATTAATGATGATAACTTAATAGAAACTACAGAGCAGTTATTAGTACAATTATCAAGTGGAACCAATACTCCTTCCATTAATGACAATGAGGGAGTAGCGACTATTACCGATAACGATAATGTTTCAGGTAGTACGGGTGTATCTTTTGCTGACGATAATGTTATTGTTACCGAAGGTACTGATACCTACGCTAGATTTGTAGCTACGTTCACCGGTAACATTGCACCAGGAGAAACGGTAACCGTAGACTATGCAACGGCTAATGGCACTGCAATTGAACCTGGAGATTATACTACTTTTACAGGTACAGTAACTTTCAACAGCACTACCAATTCTGTAAACATAGATGTGCCAATTATTGATGATAATCTAATTGAACCAGTAGAAGATTTTACTATTACCTTGTCTAATATACAGTCTAATATTAACGTTGGTTTCTTTGATGCACAACCAACAAATACTGCTACAGGCACTATTAATGACAATGATAACATACCGGGAACAACTGGTATATCGTTCCAAAATGATAATATTACTATTGACGAGGCAGCAGGTACAGCTACAATAAATGTTTTGCTAACCGGTAATGTTCAAGGCGGATTCACTTTAGACTTTGCAACTTCTGACAATACTGCAATTCAACCAGATGATTATACTTCAAACAATGGTCAATTAACCTTTGTAGGTACTGACGGAGAAATACTCCCTATAACTGTTTCAATTATAGATGATAGTATTATTGAGGTAACCGAAGGTTTATTTGTTGACCTTTCTAATCTATCAACTACTTTGATTGCTATTAACGACAATCAAGGGAATATCAATATCACAGATAATGATAGCTTGGCTGGTACAGGTATCTCTTTCCAAAACGATGATATTACTATTAATGAAGCAGATGGTACAGCTACTATAAATGTTCTACTTACTGGAAATGTTCAAGGCGGATTTACGCTAGATTATGCTACTGATGACGATACTGCAATTGAACCTAGTGATTATATTAGTAATACCGGTCAATTAACTTTCGCAGGTACTGATGGCGAAGTAAAACCTGTAACCGTTACTATAAATGATGATACCATTATAGAGGCTACAGAAAGATTATTTGTAAATCTTTCTAACCTATCCACTTCATTGATTACCATTAACGACAATCAAGGAAACATCAACATCAACGATAATGATAATATACCAGGTACAACAGGTATTTCATTTGAAAATGATGATATTACAGTAGATGAAGCAGCAGGTACGGCCACTATCAATGTATTACTGACTGGGAACGTACAAGGCGGATTTAGGTTAGATTATGCTACTGATGACGATACTGCTATACAGCCTGGGGATTATACCTCAACGTCTGGTCAATTGACTTTCGCTGGAAATGATGGAGAAATTCACCCTGTGACCGTATTAATAATTGATGATTCTGTTATTGAAGCTACTGAAAGGTTGTTTGTTAATCTATCTAACCTATCAACTACTTTGATTGCCATTAATGACACTCAAGGGAATATCAATATTACAGATAATGATAATGTTGCAGGTACGGGTATCACTTTCCAAAATGATGATATTACCGTAGATGAGGCAGCGGGAACTGTAACGGTAAATGTATTATTGACAGGTGATGTACAAGGTGGTTTTACCTTAAATTATACTACTAGTGATGATACAGCTCTTCAACCAAGTGATTATACTACTAGTGCAGGTCAATTGACTTTTGCTGGTACAGATGGTGAATTACAACCTATTACCGTCACAATTATTGACGATAGCGCAATTGAGACTATAGAGAGATTATTCGTTAATCTTTCTAACCTGTCAACCACATTGATTAGCATAAACGATAATCAAGCAAACGTTAATATTACCGATAATGATAACATACCGGGCACAACGGGTATTGCTTTCGAAAATGATAATATTACGGTAGACGAAGCAGCAGGCACAGCAACTATCAATGTTCAATTAACTGGTAATGTTCCTGGAGGATTCACTTTAGATTATACTACTAGTGATGATACAGCGGTACATCCTGGGGATTACACGCCTATTAGCGGACAATTAACTTTCAATGGTAATGATGGTGAGCTACAACCTATCACCGTTACAATTATAGATGATAATAGTATTGAAGCTACCGAGCGTTTATTTGTAGACATCTCTAACCTATCTACAACCTTAATCGTTATCAACGATAACCAAGGCAATATCAATATCACCGATAATGATAACATACCGGGTACAACTGGTATCTCATTCCAAAATGATGACATCACTGTTGATGAGGCAGCGGGTACTGCAACTATTAATGTATTGCTAACCGGAAACGTTCAAGGTGGGTTCACCTTAGATTATACGACAACTGATGATTCTGCGGTTCAACCAGGTGATTATACCACTAATGCAGGGCAACTGACTTTCGCTGGTACAGATGGAGAATTACAACCTATAACCGTATCCATTATAGATGATAATAGTATTGAAGCTACTGAAAGACTATTTATAGATTTATCAAACTTGTCGACTACGTTATTAGCGATAAACGACAATCAAGGTAATATCAATATTACCGATAATGACAACATACCTGGTACAACCGGAATTTCATTTGAAAATGATAATATCATTGTAGATGAAGCTGCAGGTACGGCCACAATAAATGTTTTACTAACCGGAAATGTTCAAGGCGGATTTACCCTTGATTATACTTCTACTGATGATACTGCTGTACAACCAGGAGATTACACCACAAGTACAGGTCAGTTAACATTTAATGGTACAGATGGTGAAATTCATCCAATTACGGTAAGTATTATTGATGATAATTTAATTGAAATAACAGAACGACTATTTGTAGATCTTTCTAACTTGTCTACAACATTGATTGCCATTAATGATAATCAAGGTAATATCAATATCACAGATAATGACAATATACCTGGCACAACAGGTATAGCGTTTGAAAATGATAATATAACTGTTGATGAAGCTGAGGGTACAGCAACTATTAATGTTCAATTAACCGGTAATGTACCTGGCGGATTTACTGTTGATTTTACTACAGCAGATGGTTCTGCAATAGCTCCAGGCGATTATACTGGCAACTCAGGTCAATTGACCTTCGCTGGAACCGATGGAGAATTGCAACCTATTATGGTTACCATTATCGATGATAATTTTATCGAAGCGACTGAAGCGCTTTTGGTTAACTTATCAAATTTATCTACCACATTAATAGGTATTAACGATAATCAAGGTAATATCAATATCACGGATAATGATAACATACCTGGTGTTTCCGGTATTTCATTCGAAAATGATGATATAACCGTTGATGAAGCTGCAGGTACAGCTACAATAAATGTATTGTTAACTGGTAATGTTCAAGGCGGATTCACTTTAGACTATACCACCAATGATGATACTGCTGTTCAACCTAGCGATTATACTACCGATGCAGGTCAACTGACTTTTGCTGGTACAGATGGGGAAATTCATCCCGTTACAGTTACAATCATAGATGATAATGTTATTGAAGCAACGGAAAGATTGTTTGTAGACCTATCTAACCTGTCTACCACGTTAATTGCCATAAACGATAACCAAGGTAATATCAATATCACGGATAATGATAACATACCTGGTGTTACTGGTATTTCATTTGAAAATGATGATATTACTGTTGATGAAGCTGCGGGTAAGGCAACTATCAATGTTTTATTGACCGGAAACGTACAAGGCGGATTCACTTTAGATTATACGACAACTAATGATTCTGCAATAGCACCTGGTGATTATACCACTAATTCAGGTCAGTTAACATTTGCCGGTACAGATGGTGAAATACTCCCTATTACGATAAGTATAATTGATGATTTTCTAATAGAATTTACTGAAAGTCTATTTGTGGATCTTTCTAACCTGTCTACTACTTTAATTGCCATTAATGACAATCAAGGGGTAATTAATATTACAGATAATGATAGTGACCCATCACTTTATGGTGTTCAGTTTGATGTTACTTCTGTTGACGTTAATGAAGATGCAGGTACTGTTTCTCTTGATGTTGTTCTTAATGCGCAAGTTCAAGATGAGTTTACGGTAGAATATTATACCGTTGATGGTACTACTATAGAAGGTAGTGACTATACCGGTGTTCCTCAAAACACACAGACTTTGACATTTGGCGGAACAAATTCCAATACACAAACTATAGTTATTCCAGTTATTGATGATGTCTTGATTGAATTTACCGAGAATTTTGAAGTAATTCTTGAAAATATTTCTTCTCCTATTGTTGGTATTCTTGCCAATGATACGGCAACGGTAAACATTATCGATAACGATGCTGACCCATCGGTTTACGGTGTTGCTTTTGATGTTACTTCAGTTGATGTAAACGAAGATGCAGGTACGGTTTCTCTTGATGTTGTCCTTAACGCGCAAGTTCAAGATGAGTTTACGGTAGAATATTATACGGTTGATGGAACTACTTTAGAAGGTAGTGATTATACCGGTATTCCTCAAAATACGCAGACTTTGACATTTGGTGGAACAAATTCCAATACGCAGACAATAGTTATTCCTATTATAGATGATGTGTTAATTGAGTATACAGAGAACTTCCAAGTAATTTTGGAAAATATTTCTTCTCCTATTGTTGGTATTCTTGCCAATGATACG
>TARA_R110002033_G_scaffold133027_4_pt1 | contig 50451 bp, 44 predicted proteins | sample TARA_R110002033 | Tara Oceans TARA_R110002033 (sample SAMEA4397051) | marine metagenome | biome: Polar Biome; feature: [SRF] surface water layer (ENVO:00010504); material: water (ENVO:00002006), including particulate matter (ENVO:01000060) such as... | depth 5 m
ATCATCTTTTCCGTCTCCTATGCTTGTCATCCGAGCCTTAAAGTATATTTCCTTTAATATGCTTTAAAGGAAATATACTTTGAAAATGGCCCGAAACCGAATTACCGGGCGGGCCATTTTTGAATGGGACGGCACAGAGATTATCCGATGCCTGGCACCGATCAGTTTTTGATAAACTTTTGCGCCTGTGCCAGGGCGTCGCTGCGTTCGCTTTCGTGCAGGGGCACAAGGCCGTTATCAACCAGCAACCCTTCGTCACCAATGATGGCATCGGAAACATAGCTGGCGATGAACGGGGCCAGATCGGGAACCAGCTGGCGGTGGTCATCCTTGACATACAGGAACAAGGGACGCGAGCCGGAATAACTGCCATCCAGAATGGTTTCGTAACTGGGTGCTATACCGCCAATTGGAATGCCCTGCATCGACACCATATTGCGTTCCAGATTGTTAAACCCCATTACCGCATAGGATGTCGGGTCTTTTTCCAGTTTGCTGATCAAAAGCCGGTCGTTTTCGCCAGCTTCGATATAGGCACCATCTGTACGCATGGTCCGGCAGAGAAGGCGAAAGCTGTCAGGCTCGCCGGTTTCCATCGCATTGATGTCGGCAAAGGTTTCACAACCCCGTTCCATCAAAAGCTGGCCTAACAGGTCCCGTGTGCCGGATGTGGGCGGCGGGCCATAAACGCGAATGGCAAGCTCGGGCAAGGAAGGGTCGATGTCGGACCATTTCTGATAAGGGTTGGGCACGCTGGCACCCTGAACCGGCACCGTCCGGGCCAGGGCCAGATAAAGCTGACGCGGGCTTAACTTCATTGCCGGGGCTTCTTTGGAGCCGATCAGGACAATGCCATCATAACCAATGCGGATTTCGGAAATATTGCGCACGGAATTGGCAACACAGACCGCCCGTTCGCTGCCGGTCATCGGGCGCGATGCATCCACAATATCGGGAAATTCATCACCAATGCCACCGCAAAACAGTTTGAACCCGCCGCCCGACCCCGTGCTTTCAACCACCGGCGACGGTTTGTCGGTGGTTTTGCCGTAATGTTCGGCAACCTTGGCTGTTAGCGGATACAAAGTAGATGATCCGACAATGCGGATCTGGTCGCGGGCCTGTGCCACATTGGCAGTCAAACCCACACCCAACACCAGTGCGATAACGGCAGAACAAACGGAACGGCGCATCATATCCCCCGATGCAAACACATACTAATCAGATCAGATTTACCAGCACCTTAGTTCTTCCTGGTCTTTTCTTCCATCTTCTTATCATTACCGTTTTCAGACTCGACATCCATTTTCTCGATATTGTCGCGTGCGGCCGTGGCCGCCGGGGTCCCGTCACCCTCCTCAATCACGGCGAGCCAATCCTTGCGGGCGGCGTCTTTATCGCCCGCAATACGGTACAGGTTGCCGCTTTCAAGGTGGGCCTGCAAATGGTCGGGTTGCAGTTCAAGGGCGCGGTTAATGTCGGCGCGGGCAAGGTCGTATGTTTCAAGCGCGCGCCATGCACTGCCGCGATAGACCAGTGCATCAACATTTTTCGGATCAAGGTCCAGCGCCTTGTTCAAATCATCAATGGATTCCCAGAACTGCCCGGCCATGCCCAGTGTCACCGCACGGTCAATCCATAATGACGGGTCCTTGTCGATCAGTTTTAACGCGCGCGTCTGGTCGCGCCAGGCAAATTGCAGGTTGTTCACCATCGTCCAGGCCTGTCCGGCCTGGCCCAGAAACCCGGCCACAATATCGGGGCTTGAGGAACTGTTATCAGCCAGATTATCAAGCTGGGTGGCGGCCTTGGTATAGTCGCCCAAGCCAATCAGGGCGACGGCTGCGCAATGCTGGGCCGGTTCGCCGCCGCCAAGGGCAGCCCACTGGTTGGCACTGTCATAGGCATCTTGCGGTTTTAAGCGGGCCAGTTTCAGGCAGGCGGTATATTGATGGGCGGCTTCGCTTTGCGCACCACCGCTATTGGATTGTGTTTGCGCCATAACAGATGCCGGGGCCACCATCAGCGTTCCCACAAATGCCCCGATCATTCCGCCACGAATGGCTGTAAACAGGGACAGTCGGCGAAGGCCGCAAAAAGGCGAAACGGTGCGTCCGGGCATGAAATCCTCATTGTGTGACACGGCGTTAACAGAGACATCGATTGTCAGCTCAACATAACCGATTTGCCGACATCCCATGCGATGAAAACGGCAACAAGATGATAGTGTTCCCTTAAAGCCGGTTCATTTTGCGATAAATCTGTTTTTAATTCAGTTCAGGCTTTGCCATTGGCGGTAAAAATACAGGCCCGCACGCGCCATATTTCGGGTGCTCATTGTGCATGGCAGGATGGCAAAGCAAGAGTCTCCTTCTAATCGGGGTGAAAAAATCCTACTGTGCGGCAAAATCAGGTGAAAATCCTGCCTGCAATGAACAAGGCCGTTTTGTTATGACCAACAAGCTTTTTTGTTTCGGTGCCGGTTTTAGCGCCCGTCTGGTGGCGCGCACATTACGGACCGAAGGCTGGGATGTCGCGGGAACCACGCGCAGTGCCGATAAATGCGATGCGCTGATCGCCGATGGCATAACCCCCTATGTGTTCGCCGACGGAATGCCGGTGGCAAATATCGCCAAAGCCCTTACCGGTGTGACCCATGTGCTGGTATCGACCCCGCCCGGTGGCGATGGCGACCCGGTTTTAAACCTGCATCGCGGCGATCTGGCGGCGTTGCCATCGCAAACCTGGATCGGCTATTTATCGACCACCGGGGTTTATGGTGACCGTAACGGCGGCGCTGTGGACGAAGATAGCGACTTGTTGCCCAGTGGCAAGCGGGGCCGACGCCGGGTTGCGGCTGAAAAGGCCTGGTTTGATCTGGGAATGCGCCATGATTTATGCGTGCAATCGTTTCGGCTGGCAGGCATTTACGGGCCGGGGCGCAATGCGCTTGAAACCGTGCGCTCGGGCCGGGCGCGGCGCATTGTCAAACCGGGGCAGGTTTTTTCGCGCATCCATGTCGAGGATATCGCCCGCACCGTTCTGGCATCCATTGCCCGGCCTCATGCGGGTGCGGTCTATAATGTCTGCGATGATGATGCCGCCCCGCCCCAGGACGTGATCGCCTATGCCTGCGGGTTGCTGGGCATTGATCCCCCGGCCGAAGAAGATTTTGCCACCGCATCGCTAAGCCCGATGGCTGCCAGTTTTTACGAAGATAATAAACGGGTGGAAAACGGGCGCATCAAGCGCGAACTGGGTGTTAATTTGCGCTACAATAGCTATCAGGCCGGGTTGAACGCCCTTTTGGACGACATTTTACGCAAAAGCACCGGCGATATTGGGGGAAATTGATAAAACCACATTGTTGACGGGGCTATTGCGTCGTATATAACCCTTTGACAGATGTATCAAAGTGGCCCGCATATCCATGACGGTGACCACCCCCTGAATGGGCAGCCATCCCCTGGCACGCCATCAGCGCGGACCCTTGAGGCCGACGAGGAGAGAATTTACAATGGATCGTCGTATCATCACCGTATTTGGCGGCACCGGCTTTGTTGGCCGTTATATCGTCAAGCGCTTGCTGGAAGCCGGGTACACTGTACGCGTGCCAACCCGCTTTTTCGAGCGCACGAAAAAACTGAAACCGATGGGATATCTGGGCCAGATGGTTCCGGTGCATTGCGACATCAAGGATGCAGATGCGATTCGTCGCGCTGTGGATGGTGCGGATGCGGTTATCAATCTGGTCGGTATTCTTTATGAACGCGGTGCCAGCAGCTTTATGAACATGCATGTTCTGGCCGCCAAAAAAATTGCCGAGGCCGCAAAAGCTGCCGGTGTGAAAACCTTTGTCCACATGTCGGCATTGGGAGCCAACAAAAACCCGCATTCGCAATATGCCACTTCAAAGCTGGCGGGCGAAAAAGCGGTGCGTTCGGCATTCCCCGAAGCGGTCATTTTCCGCCCGTCGGTGATTTTTGGCCCGGAAGATAACTTCCTCAACAAATTCGCCAGCATGTCGCGTTTCCTGCCGTTCATTCCGGTCGTCGGTACGCCAGCCTTGCCGCATGTCGATCTGGGCAAGGGATCGGTTGATTTCTTTGGCAAAGGTGGCCCGAAATTCCAGCCGGCTTATGTCGGCGACGTTGCCGACGCCTTTGTTAAGGCGGTCGAAGACAAACATCTGGCCGGTGAAACCTTCGAATTGGGCGGGCCGGAAAAATACAGCTTCCTGCAATTGCTTGAAGATATCCGCGCGTTGACGCGTCAGCGTGTGTGCCTGTTGCCGGTCCCGTTCTGGCTGGCATCGATCCTGGCATTTTTCATGCAATTCCTGCCCACGCCGCCTTTGACCCCCGATCAGGTCCGGTTGCTGAAAACCGATAATGTGGTGTCCGATGATGCCAAGGGCTTTGCCGATCTGGGAATCGTTCCCAACTGTGTTGAAACGATTGCCCCAGCTTATCTGAAACGCTTCCGTCCGCCGCTTAAAAGTGGCGAGTTCCGCCGTTTTAGCTAAGGTTTGGCGTTTAGGTGAACCGGTGATATAATAACGAAATACCCCGCGACAGAAATGTGGCGGGGTGTTTTGTTTGGGCAGGTTATACGAAAATCCGGGTGGCAGGATATGTGCTGCCTACATCTCGCCCAGGCCAAGGGCGCGGCCCCGGGCGTTATCCAAATGACGGCGCAGGGCCGTCACAGCGCGGTCCGGGTCACGCGATTCGAATCCGGTGATGATCTCGAGATGGTCGTTCATCACATTGGTCAGCAATTTTTCGTTCAGGCGAAACCGTTCCTGACGGATCAGGCGGATTTTAACGGAATTGACCCGGTAAACATTGGAAATAATCGCGTTATCAAGCGAGTCGATAATGCAGTCATGCAAGGACCAGTCGACAGTCTGGGCGCGTTCCAGCAATTCCGGGGTAATGCCTTTTTCGGCATCTTTTAAAACCGATTCGTGGGCGGCGCGAATTTTACCAATCATGGCATCGGTGGCATTGATGGTAAAAAGGGCGGCGGCCTCTAGTTCAAGAAACATGCGCAGTTGAAACGCATTGCGGACCAGGTCAAGGTCGATATGGGCGACCTGCATGCCGCGTTGGGGAACCGTCGCGATCAGCCCGTCTGCTTCCAGACGGGGAACCAGTTCGCGAATAGCGCCAAGCGGCATGCCGGTAATTTCAACCAGTTCACGCTGAGACAGAAATTGCCCGGGCAATATATCCCGGGCCAGAAGCCGTTCGGTAAAGCTGTCATAGGCGCGGCTGCGAAGGCTGCGTTCTCCTCTGGGCCGGGCGGCTTCTGTCATTGTCTTACCTCGTTGGCGATGCGAACAGGTCGTCGTAACGTTGTGCAAGGGCTTGATACTGCGCTGTGCTCAGTGCTGCAAGGGGCGCGCGTGCGGCGCGCCAGGATTGATCGTTGCCAAGATGGCCAACCAGAGCCTTTACTGCCGGTGTCACCGGGTATTGCAGAATGGCTTCGACCAGTTCGGGCAGGCGTTCATCGGCCGGTTTGCCTGCGAGAATCGCGGTCAAAAGGTCGGGGCGGAAATTGGCAACACCGCTAATCGCACCCGCTGCCCCCAGGGCAACGCCCCGTGCCAGCAGGCGTTCATCGCCAATCAGAATATCAAGATCGGCAAAGCGTTTCAGAAGTTCTTCGGTGTTTTCCCAGTTTCCTGCCGAATCCTTGACGCCTGTAATCAGGGTCGGAAATTCGGCTTTAAGTGTCGCAACCATGTCCGGCGTGGCAGCGGCGGCTGTTACCTGCGGGATATGGTATAAAATGACCTTTAAGCCGCTGGTGGCAATTGCGGTTAACAAGGCGCGGAACCAGTCCAGTTGGCCGTCATCTGCGACACCTTTGAAATAGTAGGGCGGGGCCAGCAAAATATGTTTGCTGCCCAGATCGGCCGCCTGACGGGCAAAGGCGACGGCATTGGGCAGGGACGATTCGATAATGGCAAATACAATTTTTTCTGCCGGAATGCCTGCGGCGGTCATGGCATTGTGCGCGCTGACTTTTTCTTCCTGTGACAAAGATGGGCCTTCGCCGGTGGTGCCCCCCAGCGTTACCGAGGTGCAGCCCAGTTCCAGAACATGCTGAACGTGGCCCACAAGCAGGCCGTTATCGACGGTACCGGCAGCCGTAAAAGGGGTGGTCAGCGCGGCAGAAATGCCAAAAGGGCGGGTGGTGTCAAAAGTCATGGAACGTTCCTGTCAGGCAATAGGCCCAAAATAGTGTTTGTTGTCGATGGATTAACTGTTGTGTAGCACTAACATGTTAGTTATACAATATGTTTGTTGGCGCTATGAACCAGGTTGATTTTCCGCCGGTAGCCATCCAAAAAGAACAATAAACGAAAAAGTTCAGGTTAATAGTCCACGGGAGGACCCTAAATGTTTAAACATCTACCCAAATACACAGCCGGTATTGCAGCGGCGGCCGTTCTGGCATTGTCTGGTGTGGCGACCTCGGCCATGGCGGACCCGATTAAATTGCGCATTTCGACCCCGGCGGTTGAAAGCGACTGGCATGCCAAAATGCTGACCGTTTTCAAAGACGAACTTGAAAAGAAGGCACCGGGCGAGTTCGACGTTGAAATCCATTTGAATGCCAGCCTGTTCAAACAGGGAACCGAGCCCGCAGCAATGCAGCGCGGCAACCTCGATATGGCCATGATTTCGGCCCAGGACATCGCCAAGCAGATTCCGGCATGGTCCGTCTTTACCGCGGGTTACCTGATTCGTGACCCCGATCATCAGCGCCATGTTTTCCACAGCGACATCGGTAAAGAATTTTACAAGATGGTCGCCGACGACATGAATATCGAGATTCTCGATGTGGGTTATCTTGGCACGCGTCAGCTTGATCTGCGTGGCGACAAGAAAATTGAAACCCCGGCAGATCTTGCTGGTGTGAAACTGCGGATGCCGGGTTCCGATGCCTGGCTGTTCCTTGGCAATGCCCTGGGTGCGAATGCTACCCCGCTGGCCTTTGGTGAAGTTTACACCGGCCTTCAGACCGGCACGATTGATGCGCAGGACAACCCGTTGCCGACCGTTAAAGCTGCCAAGTTTTATGAAGTGACCAATCAGATTGTTCTGACCGGCCATTTGGTTGATGCTGTGTTCTTGTCGATGGCCAAGAAAACCTATGATGGCCTGAGCGAAGAACAGCAGAAAATCGTCCATGATGCGGCCGAAGTTGCGACACTTTATAACAATGTGCACCGCATTGGAGATGAAGAAAAGCTGATCGAATTTTTCAAGGAACAGGGCCTGAAGGTTTATAAACCTGATGTCGCAGCCTTCCGCGAAAAAGTTCAGAAAGCCTATCTGAATTCCGATTTCGCCAAAGACTGGCCGAAAGGCATTGTCGAGCGCATCAACGCAATTAAGTGAGCCTGGTTGTGCGATCATTTCGATCCATAATGAAAAAAGGTTGCGAGGGCATCGCGGTGACATTGTTCATCGCGATGTTCGCGACCTTTCTTTTGCAGATCTTTTCCCGCTATGTCCTTAATGCCCCCCTGGGCTGGACGGTCGAGGTCTGCGTTATTTTGTATATTTGGCTGGTGTTCTGGACTGCGGCCTTTTTGTTGCGCGATAGTGAACATGTTTCGTTCAACATGCTGTTTTTGATGGCCAATCCGCGTCAGAAACGGGTGATGGCGATATTGGGCATTTTCTGTATCGGTGCAGCGATGGCCGCAGGTCTGCCGGTGATTATCGATTATGTGCAGTTCATGCGCATTGAAAAGGCACCGGTCACACGCATTCCGCTTGATTACATTTATGCGATTTTCCCGGTTTTTGTCATCGCGGTGGTGATCCGCTCGGCGGTGTCCTTATATCGGTTGTTTACCCCGCGCTGGCGCGCTGAAGTCGACGCCATTGCCGGTGAGCAACAAGAAGAACAAGCACAAAGGGATCTGCCATGAGCCTGGCCTTTATGTGTAGCCTTGGCGGATTTTTGCTGCTGGGCGCGATTGGCATGCCGATTTCGCTGGCGGCCTTTGCATCCTCCATCGCCTATCTGTTCATGACCGGGCAGGATGTGGGGCTGGTGGCCGAACAGTCGTTGAACGGGCTGTTTAACAGCTATGTTTTGCTGGCCGTGCCACTGTTCATTCTGGCTGCCAATTTTATGAATGCCGGGACGATCAGTGACCGGTTGCTGAATTTCTGCGTGGCCATTGTCGGCCGGATGCGGGGTGGGCTTGCCCATGTGAACGTGCTGGCAAGTTTGATCTTTTCGGGCATGTCGGGGTCGGCCATTGCCGACGCGGCGGGTATTGGCCGCGTGATTATTGACCTCATGTGTCGCAACAATCGTTATCCGCCGGGCTATGCGGCGGCATTAACTGCGGCATCAAGCGTGATCGGGCCGATCATTCCGCCCTCGATCCCCATGATCCTTTATGCCCTGATTTCCGATACCTCGATCGGGTTTCTGTTTTTGGGCGGGATTGTGCCGGGTCTGTTGCTGGCGCTGGTCTTGATGATTTTAAACGCTATTACCGCGCGGCGACGCAATTTTGCCCGCGATGAGGCCGTGCCCCTGCGCGATATTCCCAGGCTGACCATGCGGGCGTTTCCGGCCCTGATGTTGCCGGTTATTTTGCTGTATGGCATTTATGGCGGTGTAACAACCCCGACCGAGGCCGCCGCCGTTGCTGCGGTCTATGCCCTGATCCTGTCGGTGCTTTTCTATCGTTCGCTGACCTGGAAGGATTTTTACAAGCTGGTGCTGGACGGGGCCCGTTCGACATCGGTGGTGGGGTTGATTATTGCATCGGCACTGGTGCTGAATTATCTGGTCGCCAGCGAAAATGTTCCTGCGATGGTGGCAGGCCAACTGGCCGGGCTGGAAATGTCGCCGGTGGTGTTTTTGCTGGGCGTTAATGTGCTGATCCTGCTTTTGGGCTGTTTGTTTGATGCAACGACCCTGCTGCTTATCGTGGTGCCGCTGTTTTTGCCTGCCGCGAAAATGCTGGGCATCGACCTTGTGCATTTTGGCGTGGTGATCACGGTCAATATCATGATCGGTCTGGTGACACCGCCTTATGGCGTGGTGCTGTTTGTACTGAACGGTGTGACCGGCATTCCGCTGCGCGATATTATCCGCGAAATCTGGCCGTTTATCTTTGTGCTGCTGCTGGCCTTGCTGGCAATGACGCTGATCCCTTCCATCGTGTTGTGGCTGCCCCGCATGTTTGGTTATGGCGGTTAACCGGCCTGACTTTTTGATGGTGGCCCGGAATAAACACACCCCCCGCAAGCGATGCTGCGGGGGGTGTGTCTTGTCCGCCCTCTGGAGAAGCTTTAAAGCACTTTTCCTTTAATATGACCCATTTTGCCAGCTCAGTCTGCCGCCTGGCCGGGGGTAAACCAGTCCGTTTCCTTTCCGGTGGTCAGTCGGCGCGTACGCGGCTGACAAAATTATTGGCCTCAAGTTGCAGGTTCTGCGTTCTTGTCAGCACATCATTTGCAACATTCCGGGCGTGGCTGGCAAGGTCCTGTACCATGCTGGCGGTTTGCGAAACACTTTCCATATTGGCCGATACATGGCGAACGCCATTGGCGGCTTCTTCGGAACCGGTGGCAATTTCGCCGGTCGCAGCCCCCTGTTGGCGCATTGCTGCCCCGATCGAGGCCGATATGACATCCATTTCGCCAATGGTCTGCGCGATTGCCGAGATCGTTTCAACGACCTCTTTGCTGACCGTGCGCATTTCTTCGATCTGGCGGCCAATATCGTCGGTGGCGCGCTGGGTCTGGGTGGCAAGGTTTTTGACCTCTCCGGCCACCACGGCAAAGCCCTTGCCAGCATCACCGGCGCGTGCGGCCTCGATGGTGGCATTCAGGGCAAGAAGGTTGGTTTGGTCGGCGATATTGGTGATCAGATCGATCACTTCGCCAATGCGCGATGCGGTTTCAGACATATGACGGACGGTTTTGTCCGAACTGCGGGCCTGATTGACGGCATTTTGCGAAATTTCCTCGGCCTTGCTGATCTGGCGTTCAATTTCGCGCACTGATGCGGAAAGTTCCTCGGTGGCCGAGGAGACCGAACTGACATTGCGCGATGCCTCGTGCGAGGCATTGGTGACTTCGCGGGCACGTTCGACATTGTTGCCCGCATTGTCGGCCATTTTGCTCATGGTTTCGCCAAGGTCGCCAGCGGCACCTACAAGTTCGGCGACCAGGGCATTGACCGTGGTTTCAAAACCGTCGGCCATTTCCAGCAGGGTCTGGCGGCGCAGTTGTTCGGCGCGTTCTTCGGCGGCTTCGCTTTTTGCCCGCTGGCGCCGGGCTTCCAGCCCGTTCTCGCGAAAGGTTTCAACCGCAACAGCCATATCGGCAATTTCATCATGCCCGTTATTAATAACCGGGGTATCAAGGTCGCCGCCTGCCAGGCGTGTCATGGCACGGTTCAGGCCGATCAGCCGACGCAGAAGGTTGCGCTGGACATAAAGCCACAGAATAAGACCGGAAATCACAATGACGGCCAGGATAACGGCCATCAAGACGGTTTTCGAGGCTTTGATCGTGTCCGCTACCGCGTGGTTGGCTGAGCCGATCTTGCTTTGCATTTGTTCAAGCACCTGTTGGGCGCTTTGGGCGATGTCGGCTGAAATGCTGTTATTCTGGCTGAGAATGTCTTTAAGCGTGGTGCCTGTTTCCAGGCGTTTGCGTTGCAGATCAAACAGGTTCTGATCGGTATTGGGGTTCAGATTGGCATGAATGAGGTCATATTTTTTTTGACTTGCCGTTTTTGCCTGTTCATCGGCAATGCGTTCAATGCCTTGTTTAACCTGGGTCAGTAACGGGTCGGCGCGAAACTTGATACGATCCAGTGCTTCGATATTGTTGGTGCCCAGTATCTGGTCGCCGGTTGCCGGAATCTGAAATGCGTTGGCGCGAAGATCGCCCATGTTCTGGACATTCAGGGCATCGACATCAAGCAGGGTGTTTAATGTTTCCTCTGCCTTGGATTCCTGATCTGCATTGCCAATTATGGAATATAGCGAGCTTGCATTGTCGGTCAGATCCATCGCCGCGTTCACACCCAGATCATTGGCAATTTTTTCCAGGGCGATGGCTGCTTCGGCGTTTTGTCCGACCCGTTCTTCAAGTTTTGCTGTCTGGGCAAACAGTGATCGGCGTGTGTCGCTCAAAAGGCGGATATTTTTACCAAGCTGGCCGGTTTTGCTGGAAAAACTGTTTAAAATTTCGGCATCGACACCCAGTTGCGCCAGACGGGCAATATCTGCGCTAATGGTGTTTTCAACCGGTGCGAGCCGGGCCGCCGCGGTGTTGACGGCTTTTTCGTTTTCGGCCGCAGCAACCATGCGGCCAATTTCGGTCAGAGAATTGCTTTTGGCATAAAGTTGCTGGGCGGTAACAAGGGCCGGAATCGCCTTTTCCGATACAATATTTTGTTGTTGTTGTGTGGTTTCAAAAGAAAAAATGCCGATGCCAGCCGCGCTTGCGGCCAGCAGGGCAATCGGTACGATGGCAAGCATCAGGCGCCCGCGCAATCCAAGACGACCAGTCATTCCAACTTCCCCGTATACTGGTTGATGTCGTCGTGCGGCAACTTTGGCCGTTCTATCGACGTGGACGTTCCCCCGCCCCTGTTGCGCTGCTAGCGGATATGGGGCCGCAGCCGCACTGTGCCTGTCGTGCGACCCGACCGTATTATCCGTTGCAAGGCAGCAGAAATATTCCGTCTCAGGCTGTCGCTGGCAAGGAGTTTAACCGATTTTTACCTTGTGGCGTGTACGTTGGGGAAAAGTGCAATTCAAGGTATAATATTTCTGGTAATATTGGTGCAAATGGGCAGTTTTCCGCCAATATTGTCATCTTGTTGAAATATTGGCCGGGCATGGCCGAACCCGCCCTTTGGGCAGATTCGGTCCCGTTTCAGTCCTGATGCTGCTTTTGGTCCGAGTCCGGGGCGTGTTTTGGCAAGAGGAAGATTATTGCAAGGCGTGGTGACGGGCGACCTTCTGGACGACGTCGTCGGCGCTGGTTGCATAATCGACAGCCTGAAGGGGTGGGCGTTCGATCATGATGACCGGAATATTCCGGTCGCGGGCGGCAACCAGTTTGCCCTCACTGGCATCCCCGCCACTATTTTTGGTGATGACAACATCAATGTCGTAGCGTTCAAGAAGTTCGTGTTCGCGTTCGACGGTGAAAGGCCCGCGCGCCGACAGCCATTCGCCATTGGCAAGATCAAACGGATGATTTGGGGCTTCTATTGTCCGCACCAGTAACCAGCAATCATGCAGGTTATTAAAATAGTGCAGGTTCCGGCGGCCTATGGCGACGAGCGCACGTTTGCCAACAGTTGGCAGTTTTTGTGCTGCCGCCGCAATATCGGTGGCCGGAATCCAGTTATCGCCTTCGGTCGCGGTCCAGGGTTGGCGATGAAACTGGATACAGGATGTGCCTGTCTGGTTGCAGGCCTCGGCAATATGGCTGGAAATGCGGGTGGCAAAAGGATGGGTGGCGTCAATTACCAGATCAATGCGGTCGCTTTCCAGGGTTTTGACAATCCCTTCCGGTCCGCCAAAACCCCCAATACGAACCGGTACGCCATCGGGCAGGTTGGGGGCACTGGTGCGCCCGGCCAGGGAAAGTTGCAAACGAATATGCGATCCAAATCTGACCAGAAGTTCACTGGCAATACGATTGGCATCGCCGGTGCCACCAAAAATAAGAACATTAAGCGGGGAAAGGTGGTTTTTCAGTCTCAGGTCAGGATCGGACATCGGCAATCAGTTTCCATTTGTTGTGGTGGTTTCAAACCAGACAGATAGCGAAAGGGTACTTTCGCTATCAAACAGGCAAGGTGGGCAAGGTACCAGGCGCATATAGAACGCTACCACGAGGCGACGACTTGCGACTTGCCTGGCGGGGCGGCGGGGCGTGGGGCAGCGGGGTTTTTTGCCTTTTCCGGTCAAAACTGCCCCGCCCGGCCAATCAACCCGCCCTGGCGGTCAAAGATGACCACCTCGATAGCGCAGGCACCATCAATGGTTGCCATGGCGGTTTCACGCGCCTGTCTGGCGATAACCCTGGCTATTGTAACGTTTTCGTCGGCACAAAGTTCCAATACATGGCGGGCAGTATTGGCGGTTTTTATGGCGTCGCACAGATTTTCGCTGGCACCGCTCTGCCGGGCGGTTTCTGCCAGCTTGGCCATATCGACCTGTGATCGGCTGCTATGAAGGTCCATATGCCCTTGTGCCAGCTTGACCAGCTTGGCAAATCCCCCGGCAATTGTGACCTGGGCAACGGGGTTCTTGCGCAGATATTTCAACATCCCCCCGGCAAAATCCCCCATATCAAGTAACGCTTCATCGGGCAGGCCATACAGGGCCTGTATGGCATTTTCCGATGTTTTGCCGGTGGCCCCGGCAACATGGTTGCGCCCGGTGGCGCGGGCCACATCAATGCCGCGATGGATGGAATGGATCCATGCCGAACAGCTAAACGGGATTACAACGCCGGTTGTTCCCAAAACCGATAAGCCCCCGACAATGCCCAGTCGGGGATTCCAGGTTTTTTGGGCGATTTCTTCACCGCCGGGAATGGAAATTTCAATTTCCACATCGGCGGCAACGCCAAACCGGGTGGCCAGTTCGGTAATTTGGCCGATCATCATTTCGCGCGGTTTGGGGTTGATGGCCGGTTCGCCAACCGCGACAGGCAGGCCGGGCTTGGTGACAATGCCTACACCCGCCCCGGCATGAAAGGATATGCCATGACCGGGTTGGGCATGCCGGACTATGACAACAATTTCGGCGTGATGGGTGACATCGGGATCGTCGCCTGCATCTTTGATCACGCTGGCACGTGCCCATCCCGGCCCGGTTTCGGCTTTGACCAAATCAAAACACGGGGTTTCGCCGCGCGGTAATGTGATGCAAACCGGATCGGGAAATGCGCCACCCAACAGCGCCTGCCAGGCCGCACGGGTGGCGGCAGTGGCGCAGGCCCCGGTTGTCCATCCTTTGCGAAGCGGGCCTTCGGGTTTGCGGGTCATGATTGCGGGTCTGGTTCCTGTCAGGTGATCGGGCGGGCTATCAAATCAAAGGGGTTATTTTTACTATGCTAGCGGTTTTGGCAAACGGGGGCCATGGTGTCGTTTGCTGAATTTATAACACAAAATAATTGTTCTATTTTTAATATTACCATAAATAATTGGATTTATCTGTTGCCCTGTAGTGGTTATTGCTGTGTAAGATAGCCGGTAACGAGCACCTGTAAAATAGGGATACGCGGCAAGGCCGTGGCGCGGCATCCCCCTCATTCGGATAAGTTTGGCGTATGACAGCACTTGGTATTGATTTTCCGGTATTTGAAGCAGGCTGGGTGTGGCTGGTGGGCGCAGGCCCGGGCGACCCCGGCTTGCTGACCCTGCACGCCGTGAATGCCATGCAGCAAGCCGATGTTGTTGTCTATGATGCGCTGGTCGATGACCGGATTTTAAACTTGCTGCGCCCGGATACCAAACGGATTTACGCCGGGAAACGGGGCGGGCGGCCTTCGGCCCGGCAAACCGACATTTCATTGGAACTGGTTGATCTGGCCCGCCAGGGATTGCGGGTGCTGCGCCTGAAGGGGGGCGACCCGTTTGTGTTTGGCCGGGGCGGTGAAGAAGGGCTGACGCTGGTGGATCACGGGGTGCCGTTTCGGGTGGTGCCCGGCATTACCGCCGGTATTGCCGGGGCGGCTTATGCCGGTATTCCCGCAACCCATCGCGATTGTAATTCAGCGGTGACGTTTGTGACCGGGCATGGGGCCAGCGGCGATGTGCCCGATAACATTAACTGGTCGGCACTGGCGCAAGGATCGCAGGTGCTGGTGATGTATATGGCGATGAAACACCTCGATCGTATCGCAACCGAATTGATTTCTCATGGCCGGCCAGGCGATGAATCTGTTGCCGTCATCAGCCGGGCCACCACCCCCCATCAGCAATTGCTGATTACCACCCTGGCAAAGGCGGCCCGCGACGTTGAAAATGCCAATATGGAACCCCCCGCCATTTGTATTGTCGGCAAGGTGGTTGATTTGCGCGACCGGTTAAACTGGCTGTCGCCACAAGATAATGTATCGGCCGTGCGCCATGTTGCCTTTGATCAGATTTTGGAACTGATCACGACGCCTGGTGAAACCCTTGAAACGCAGCCTGCCCCGAGCGAAAAATAAATCTGATCATCAACAGATACCGCCGGGCGGGGATTGATCTATATCGTTGTGCTTTGATCGTCGCGCCGTCACAATCGCCGCCGGGCCGGGAAATGGCCGTTTCAACAGGTAGGCCGATGGACGAGCAGCAAATTCTTATTCGCATTATTGAAAGCGGCTGGGCACAGTGCAGTACCGCTGTGCGCCAGGATGGCGGTGTGATGGTTACCGCCCTGTTGGCCGGGCTGGTGGGCAGTGTGACCCACTGTGTGGGCATGTGCGGGCCGTTTGTGGTGAGCCAGGTGACGGCGCGGATGGAAAAAATGCCGCTTGATAAAATGTCCGAGTTTCGCCGCTTAACCGGTGCTGCCCTGTTTCCATATCATTTCGGTCGGGTAACAACCTATATTTTTCTTGGGGTTTTGGCCGGTCTGTTTACCGATAGCATCACAGCCCTGGCAAAAGTTTGGTGGATTGGGCCTGTTTTGTTGTTGCTGGCGGCAGTGTTTTTTCTGGTTTATGGCGTGTCGGGCCTGGTTCCCCATCTTGGCGGGTTGCTGCCAGCCGGGGCGGTGGGCAAAACCCGGTCTCGAACGGGGGGAGGGCAAATTTGGCAGCGCCATGTTTCCGGTCGGTTAAGTCCGTTTTTTAGCGCGCCGTTCGGGGCGCGGGGCTATGTTCTGGGCATATTGCTGGGGTTTATTCCCTGCGGGTTGATTTACGGGGCGCTGGTTCTGGCAGCGGCGGGCGGGTCGGCCCTTTCGGGTGGCATGGTGATGGCGGCCTTTGGGCTGGGAACGGTGCCGATGCTGTTTGCCACCGGGTGGATCGGCCAATATGCCAGCCGTAAATTTCGCGGTGTGATGGCCCCGGTGGGGCGGGGATTGATGGTGGCCAATGCGGTTGTGCTGGCGTTGCTGGCCTATCATCAGATCGCCTGAATTATGAGTCAGACAGATTAAGCTCAAGGCACCATGCTGGCCCTGAACTTAATCTGTCTGGAATAAGCCAATTGTCACAAATTGGTGTAGGTAAAGGCCAGGGCTTGCAACCATTAGTCAGCCTTTTATAGTGACGGTTGGTTGGGCCGCAAATGCAAGGGATAGGTCACACGTGAACAGAAGAACCTGGCTGATTATTGTTGCCATTGTCGTGGTGCTGACATTTGGCTTTGGCTTTCGCCTTTATAATATGGGGCGCGATATTTCGGCGGAAAACGGCGGACAAACCCGTTCATCGGGTGTTGCCACCATCGGGGGTCCGTTTAATCTGGTTGATCAGAACGGCAAAGCCCGGACCGAACAGGATTTTCGCGGCGACTATATGCTGATTTATTTTGGCTATACCTATTGCCCGGATGTCTGCCCGACCGAATTGCAGGCAATGTCCAATGCGATGGATATTTTGCCTGCCGATGTGGCGAAAAAAGTGCAGCCGATATTTGTTTCGGTGGACCCCGAACGCGATACGGTGGCCGCGATGGCCGATTATGTGCCGCATTTTCACCCGCGCATGTTAGGCCTGACCGGCACGCTGGAACAAACCAGTGCCGCAGCCAGGGCGTATCGGGTTTATTATTCAAAGGCGTTTGAAGAAGGCGAGCCGAAGGATTCAGATACTTATCTGGTGGATCACTCGTCCTTTATCTATCTGATGGGCCCTAATGGTGCCTATATTCGCCATTTCAATTATGGCGAAACACCGGAAAAAATTGCGGAAGGTATTGAAAAAGTTGTCGCAAACCAGGGCTGATCGCATCCCTGTTCCGGGTCTTTTAATTGCGGCTCCGGCGTCAAACAGTGGCAAAACCGTTGTGACGCTGGGCATCTTGCGGGCATTGGCCAATCGCGGATTATCGATTCCGGCGGCCAAGGCCGGGCCGGATTATATTGACCCTGCCTTTCAACAGGCAGCCAGCCGCACCCCCTGTCTTAATCTTGATCCGTGGGCGATGACCCCGGATGCAATTTATGATCTTTCGTGCTGGCATGTTGGCATGGATGAAGGTCGTTTTTTGATCTGCGAAGGGGTGATGGGCCTGTTTGACGGGGCCGCAGGCGGTGGGGGTTCGTCGGCTGATTTGGCGGCAATGATGGGCTGGCCGGTGGTTTTGGTGGTCGATGTTCGCGGGCAGGCGGCGTCGGCGGCAGCGGTTATTCAGGGTTTTTCACGCTTTCGCCCCGATGTGCGGGTGGCCGGGGTCATTTTAAATCGCGTTGGCAGCGACCGGCATCAACAAATGATTATGGATGCCTGCGCACAGGCTGTGCCCGATATTCCCGTTCTGGGTGCGGTGCGGCGCAGCAACGACCTTGTTTTGCCCGAACGGCATTTGGGCCTGGTGCAGGCGGGCGAACATCCCGAACTGGAGACGTTTCTGGACCGGGCCGCGATGATCATGGAGCATGATATTGACCTGGACGCTTTGATAACGCTGGGTCGTGCGGCGCGGTGCAGTGGCGACATTCAGGGCGGGTCCGGGGGTGAACCCGGGACTGAGGCTGGTGAACATCTTGGTGCGGCTTTTGAAAGGGGGGCGCAACCTTTACCGTCGCCTGCGTCTGTCACCACAGGCGGGCAGGGTACTGCACCGGTTACAATCGCCCCTTTGGGCCAGCATATTGCCGTGGCCCGCGATGCTGCCTTTGCCTTTTGTTATACGCATCTTTTGGCGGGCTGGCAGGCAGCGGGGGCAAAAATCAGCTTTTTTTCGCCGCTGGCCGACGAAGTGCTACCGGCGCAATGTGATGCAATTTATTTGCCCGGCGGATATCCGGAATTGCATGGGGCGGTTTTGGCAGCAGCACATAATTTTCGCGCCGGTCTGCAAGATGCGGCCCGGCGCCGGATTCCGATATATGGCGAATGCGGGGGCTATATGGTGCTAGGAAAATCTTTATGCGATGCCAAGGGCATAAGCCACGCGATGATGGCATTGTTGCCGCTGGAAACCAGTTTTTTTGATCGCAAGCTGCATTTGGGCTATCGTCAGGTTGAAATACGCCAAAGCTGTAAGCTTGGCGCGCCCGGGACGCGGTTGCGCGGGCATGAATTTCATTATGCCAGCACCGTGCAGGCCGATGGCGAGGGCTGGTTATGGGCGCAAACGGCGGATGGCCGTGATTTGGGGCCGGTTGGTCTGCAAAATGGATCGGTGTTTGGATCTTTTTTTCATCTGATCTGTTAAGGCGCAGATCTACTTTCCACATCAGAACGTACATATTCGTGATAAGAGCAGGCCCATTGGTGTAATTGCGGCCTGAGACTGGATAAATAATGACTTTGCCTTTCTGGAAAACCAAACGCCTGGAGGAAATGAACCGGGACGAATGGGAATCGGTTTGTGACGGCTGCGGTAAATGCTGTCTGCACAAGTTGCAGGATGAAGATACCGATGTTCTGTTTTACACATCGGTCGCATGCCGATTGCTTGATTGCGACAGCTGTTTGTGCAGCGATTATCCTAACCGTCGAAAACATGTGCCGGACTGTGTGAAACTGACCAGAAAGAACATTAGCGATATCGACTGGATGCCCTCGACCTGCGCCTATCGGCTGTTACGTGACGGCGAAGACTTACCCGACTGGCACCCTTTGGTTACCGGTGATGCGAAATCGACGGTACAGGCGGGAATGTCTGTTTCGGGGCGGGTTACATCCGAGCTTGATGCTCATCCCAACCTGGAGCTTTACATCGTCGACTGGCCTTCCTGATTGTTTATTCGTGCGGGATAAATTCGGCACGGAAGACACCTTATGGACTTTTTCACCGATAAACTATACCATTATATATAATTCCTTCTTAAGGTCAGATTTTAATAACCCTTAAGTGTAGTTTTTTGGATTCTTGTCAGGTGGAAACAGAATGGTATTTTCGCGGTTTTTTCAGTCGAACAAAGCGCAAGAGTCGATTCAGGTTCGTGATGCCTTAAATCTGTCGATGGCTGTGATCGAGTTTTCGCTCGACGGGCGAATTTTGGATGCAAACGCGAATTTTCTGACGATTATGGGCTATTCCTTGTCGGAAATTGTTGGAAAACCTCACAGTATTTTTGTCCCCGTCGAAGAACGTGACACAGCAGAATATCAAAGTTTCTGGAAGCAATTGCGCGACGGAAAATATCAAAGTGCTGCCTTTCGCCGGATCACAAAAAAGGGCGATCAGATTTGGCTGGAAGCCAGCTATAATCCGGTTCTTGATCACAAGGGAAAGCCTGTAAAAGTTATTAAATTTGCCACCGACATTACCGAACGCCGCAAGGAACGTGCTGTCTTGCAAAGTGTGTTTTCGGCGATCAGTAAGGCGCAGGCTGTGATCGAATTTGACCTTGAAGGCAATATTCTAACGGCCAATCCGAATTTTCTGTCGCTGCTGGGCTATCAACTGAGCGAACTTAAAGGAAAGCATCATAGCAGCCTGGTTGAGGCCGGGGTTAAAGGAACGCGGGAATATACCGAGTTCTGGCGCGCCTTAAAGCGCGGTGAATTCCAGCAGGGCCAGTACAAGCGGATTGGTAAAGGCGGCAAGGTCATCTGGCTTGAAGCATCCTATAACCCGGTGCTCGACCCGATGGGAAAACCGTTCAAGGTGATCAAATTTGCCACAGATGTTACGGAACAGATCAATCTTTTGATTGAGCTTAAGTCCATGATCGACAATAATTTTTCCGATATAGATGTCAATATTGGCATGCTTGGTAAAACCGCGGATGATGCGGTAAAAGCGGCAACAAACACATCGGAAACCGTGCATACCGTGGCGGCAAGTGCCGAACAGCTTTCGGCATCAATTGCCGAAATATCGCGCAGTATGGCCCAGTCGCGCAACGCAACGGAACAGGTGTTTGACCAGACGGTGGCGGCTGATTCTTCAACCCAACGGATGTCGAAGGTTGTGGCGGCGATGGGGAATATTGTCGAGGTTATTCAGAATATTGCCGGGCAGATCAATTTGTTGGCGCTGAATGCGACGATTGAGTCCGCCCGGGCAGGGGATGCGGGCAAGGGATTTGCCGTGGTGGCCAACGAGGTGAAAAACCTTGCCAACCAGGCTGCCCGCGCAACGGACCAGATTGCCGACGAAATTGCGGGTATCCAGTCGATTACGACCGAAGTGGTTGATGTTTTGGGCACCATTCGCAACTCGGTTGAGATGGTGCGCGACAGTGTGACCAATATTTCATCTGCGGTGGAAGAACAAAGTGCTGTTACCGATGGTGTGTCGCAAAATATTCAGTCGATGCGCAATACCGTTGAATCGGTTTCACGCAATATTGGCGATATCCAGAAATCCGCCAGTTCGGTCGCGGCGTCGGTGGACCGTACCCGCAAAGCCGCCGAAGTGCTCACCCGTTAAACCATGTTTGATGCCAAGAGAAAGGCAGCCCGGATAAGGGGCTGCCTTTTGTGTATGACGGGTACCGCTGACCTGCGAGGGCAGGCCGGGCGGGGCCGGATCAATGGACCGAAAGCGGTTCCATATCATGCTGGCGAATGGCGGCATAGGCCACGGCATAGCTTTCAAATGATGCGATATGGGTTCCGTCGGCAGTGTAGACACCAAAAATTCTGGCGGCTTCGGCATCTTCGGGGTTCCGCATTTTGCGGACATAGGCAAAATCCTGGATACCCAGCAAGGCGAAATCGCCTGACGATAGCATATGCATATCCTGCTCGGCCGGGATGACACCTTCTGCGTCGTCATGGTCTGAGATGCGATTGCTCATATGAACCACTCCTTATAACTGGCCTTGCGGCTATTTAGACATTTGTCTCATTATCGTCGTCATCGGCCTTCATGTCGATGGTGCGTGACGGAACATTTTTTGGGCGGTTCGAATTGATGGCAATTTCACGGACAACCGGTTCGGGAACGGGGCGGTGCAGGTCAATATGCAGCAAACCGTTATCAAGATGGGCACCAACCACTTCTATTCCTTCTGCCAGAACAAAGGAGCGCTGGAACTGCCGCGAGGCAATGCCGCGATGGATATAGACCCGGTTGCTTTCATCTTCCTGGTGTTTGCCCCGAATGATCAACTGGTTATCTTCGGTCGTGACAGCAAGGTCATCATCGGAAAACCCGGCAACAGCAACCGTGATACGGATGTGATTGTCACCGATCTGTTCGATATTGTAGGGCGGGTACCCTTCAGCCTTGGTTTTGGAAACCTGATCAAGAACGCGTTCGATCTGATCAAAACCAAGCAATAAAGGGCTGTTAAACATTGAAATACGCGACATGGCGGTTACTTTCACCTCCTCTGACTGAGCGAGCGTGCAACGGATCAGATCCTTTCGGCATCTGTCTGCCCTGGCCCGGATTTCCGGCACCAAAGACGCACTTTCCTTATAATTACATGTTATTTTGTTAGGGGTAGTCAAGCCCCAACAATCGTACCCTTTACGCGGGGCAGCCCTGTTATCTGTTAATGTGTCCTCAGCCGGGGCTCTTTTGCCTGCCGGTTGTTTCGCGCTGCCGCAAATGGGGTAACCTGGACCGGGTTTTATCGAAATGCGCCTGAGGCAGGTTGTTTTTCGTTCCGTGCGGTTAGGGTTGGCAATGTGGTCAGGGCATAATATTCCACTTCGCGATCCTTACCCCGTAACGATTCCCGGTACATCTTTGTTCCCTCGGGGATGTGCAGTTTGCCGCGCGTAATCACATCCTGGGAAATGATCAGCGGCACGCCATGTTCCTTGCATTTGGCCTCCAGCCGGGCGGCGGTATTGATGCTGTCGCCAATCGCGCTGATCTGTTCGTGCCGGGGAGGGCCCATTTCACCGACAATGGCATCGCCAATATGAATGCCCAGGCCTATCCGTAAATCAAACGGCAGTTCCGATTTCAGATGGGTATTGAGTTTTTCGATTCGCGCCAGCATTTCGGCGGCACCCCGAATGGCATTTTCGATGGCCCGACGGATATTGAGGTCTTCCAGGCCATAAAGGGCCATCAGGCCATCGCCGGTGAATTGGGCGTAATAGCCGCCCGTTGCCCGCAGGGCTTCGGTCATTTCGGTAAAAAACTGGTTCAGGATGAACAAAACATCATAGGGCATTTTGGTTTCGCCCAGTTTTGTCGAATCGCGTAAATCGGCAAAAATAACGACAACCTGTCGTTCGCTTCCCGTCAGGCCACCGGGGCGTCGGCCATCGCTGGCGGTGGCGTTGGCGGGCAGAAGCGGGGTAATGGCAAGGTCGGCTTGCGGGCGGATCTGGCAGGCCAGTCGCCAGTCGCCAGGGGCATTAATGCTTCGCAGGGCCGCACTTTCAACGGGGTTGGGGGCTGGCAGGTCAGACAGGCCACCACGGCAATGCAGGCGACATGTGGTGCAGCGCCCACGGCCCCCGCAAACCGATGCGATGGGGACTTTGGCTTCGCGTAGCGCTTCAAGGGCAGTGGCCCCCGGTGCCACCCGGACTGTCCGCCCGCCGGGCAAATGCAGGGTGTGTGCCTGGCGAACCCGGTCTGCGATCAGGCGGACCTGGCGCACGACAAAAGGGCTGAGGGCCAACAATATTGTGATGACCAATAAATACTCAGACATACGGGTATAGAAGGCAAAGGATTGCGCTGTGCGGCCTGCATCCTTGATCAGGTTTTCCAGATAGGGATTGCCGCCTGCTGCCGCACGTTGCAGCACGGTATTGGCCGCAGATGTATAGCCAGCCAGGGCCAATGTCGGAATGATTACAGCCAATGCGCCGAGCAAAGCACGGTAACGCGGGTAAAATGACTTGACCGATAACCAGTAATGAATGCCGATGCAGCCGTGGCTCCAGACGACAAGCAGGCTGATCGCCTGCAATATGCCGATGTCGGGGCGAAAAACGGTGATGTCGGCCAGAACCCGTTCATAAAGCGGGTCGACATGCCAGAAAATTTCGGCAACCCGCGTGCCCAGAATATGCTGAAACAGCAAAATCGGAATGAGCAGGCCCAGAGCCGTTTGCAGCCATTCCTTGGGCTTTAGACGCAAGGTGCGACGGCGCACCAGCCGCCCGGTTGCCAGCAGAAAATGGGTAACAACCGCCAGCATCAGCAATTGTTCAAGCGGTGGATATTTCCAGGGCCCTGTCAGCAAATCCTCTACCTCGTCCATCGCTTCGGGCGAAATGATGCCAAAGGCATGGTTGCAAAAATGCATCAGAACATAGGCAAACAAAAATAGCCCCGAATACAGGCGCATTGCGGGAACACGTGCCGCCAGTTTTGCATAGACCGTATTGGCAGAAGGGGCTGCGAGCATGAGATGACCAATTGCTGGAATAAAAAATCACTCTATCGGGGGTTTGCTCTGGCCCAAAGGTGTGAATTGCCAGAACACATAAAATTTATGGCGACCGGGTAACGGGCCCGGTCGCCATTGAGCTGTTTTACAGCCTGTAGCTGTAGTGTCGGATGTCGGGCGGTGGCACCCTGTTTGGTGGTCAGGCGGCCTTGCGGTTACGCTGACCTTGCAGAAATGACAGCAGCCAATGGGCGAAGCTTTTGCCGTCGGCCTGGTTTTCCATCGATTTTTCGGCAATGGCAGCGACACTTTCGTCAATGATAATGCCACGGCGCGATTGCAGCAGGGCGTTTTCATAATCACGCGAAAATTCGGGATGCGGCTGGATCGAGGCGGCATTGTCGCCATAGTTCAAACCGGCATAGGGGCAGAAATCAGAACTGGCCCATATTGTGGCATTTTTTGGAAGGTCAACCACCTGGTCCTGGTGAAAGGCGTGCAGCTTCATCGTCGCGGGAGCATTTTTCACCCATTGCGGGGCGTTATGTGCCAATTGATATTCATGCACACCAATGCCCCAGCCCTTGTCGGACTTAACGACCTTGCCACCCAGTGCCTCGGCCAGGATTTGATGGCCGAAACAGACGCCAAATACCGGGATATCGGCGGCAACAATGTCGCGCAACAAGGCCTGAAGGCGAATCATCCACGGCAGGTTTTCATAAACCCCGTGTTTTGACCCGGTGATGATCCATGCATCGGCATCAGCGATGCTGGCGGGAAACTGGTCAATCAGAACAGACCAGCTTTCAAACTGCAAGGAAGGGTCAAGGGACCCCAACATGTTTTGAAACATCACGGGATAGCTTTTGAACTCGCCCTGCATGTCTTCGGGGACGAAACCGGTTTCGAGAATGCCGATCTTCATGGTTTACCTTGTGAGGCTGCGGGAATGCTTTTTCACAGGTAGGCCAGACGGTTTCCAAAGACAAGGTTTAAGCCATGTGCCCGACGGAATACCTGCCATGCCTGCAACCGGCCATCAAAATGGATGGCCGGGGCATCGCGGGGACGGGCCAACAGAACGGGGGTTATTTGCGCAGAAAACCCCGGTGCAACGCCATACCAGATAGCATGGCGAGCACAAACACCAGTGATTTGATCTGGAGTTGTGACAGTGCGGAAATGGCCGGACCCGGGCATAAACCGACCAGCCCCCAACCAACACCGAACAGCAATGATCCGATGATCAGCGGGCGATCGAGGGTGCGTTTGGTGGGCAAGCTTACCGTGCCGCCGAGCAGGGCATTCGAGTGGGTTTTTGCCCAGATGAAAAACGGTGTGGCAACGATCAGCCCGCCGAGCATGACCAGGGCCAGGCTGGGGTCCCAGCTATTGGTGGCGATGGCAGCGACATCGAGAAATGCCAACACCTTTTCCGGGTTTATCATGCCCGAAACAGCAAGCCCGGCCCCAAACAGGGTACCGCAAAACAAAGCGCCTAAAATACGCATGTCAAAACCCCGCCAGATGACGCATCAGATATGTTGTCGCAACGCCACTGCCCATGAAAGCCAGTGTTGCGACCATTGAACGCGGCGAAAGGCGTGCCAGCCCGCAAATGCCATGGCCGCTGGTGCAGCCACTGCCAAGGCTGGTGCCAAAGCCGACCAGAAGCCCGGCAATAACAAGCAAGGGCAAGCTGGCATTGATAATGATCGCGGGGCTGCTCTGGGTCACGATGGTGACAAGTAACGGGCCAAGGATCAAACCTGCAACAAAGGCCATTCTTTCGAACTGTTGCTTGCGCGGGCCACTTGCAAGGTTGCCAACGATACCGCTTATTCCGGCGATCCGGCCATTCAGCATCAGGTATAAGCCTGCCGCCAGTCCGATCATGGCGCCGCCGCAAAGGGCACTTATCGGGGTGAAATTTTCCATGGTGATGTCCTGTTGGTAACCAATTAATTTGTATATTTTAATATGTTAATTTAATTCAGAATCAAACCCAAGCCATTTTGATGTTTTGCATGCCTGACATATTGGGACTGCGCGATCCGGGCACAAGCACGCCGTTTTGGGCACTTATTTGCCAGTTCGGCGCATCGACATTGCAGGTTTAATCGTAAGTATCTGTTTTAAAACAATTTAATCCATCTTGCCAAAAGCCCGAAACAGGCAGATACAGCGGTTGGTTTTAATTGCATCCTGTGCGATGCCTTTCCGGGATTTCATATCCATGAGCAATGACCGGCTTTCGGCAAGTCGGCGACTTGATGTCGCCCTGGCGATGGCAGAACGTGGCGATAGCGAAGCGGCAATCGAGGTTGCCATTGCCGCGGTCGAGGCGGATTCTGACTGGGACGAAGCCTATTTTGCCTTGGGCGAGATTTTGGAAAAGGCCGGTCGAAAAGACCCGGCGATTGACGCCTATCGCCAGTATCTGATGCGCGATGCCACCGACCGTATGGGGGCCGAAGTGCGCCTGATGCTGTTAGGGGCGGTTGCCATGCGCGACCGGTTGCCGCCGGAATATGTGCGTGCCCTGTTTGATGACTATGCCCCGCGATTCGAAAACTCGCTGCGCGACAAGCTGACATACCGGGCACCCGAATTGATGTTTGAAGCGGTGCGTACCTTGCTTGCCGATATGCCCCATCCGCTTGAAGTGCTTGATCTGGGCTGTGGTACGGGCCTGGTTGCCGATGTTTTTGCCGGAAAAATCGATGTTATAGATGGTGTTGATTTATCGCCGCGCATGTTGAACCGGGCGCGCGCCAAAGGAAGCTATCGCGATCTGGTGGTCGCCGATATTACCGCCATGCCCGATATGGCAACATCGCGTTACGGCATGGTGATTGCGGCCGATGTGTTGAATTATTTGGGGGACCTTGAACCGGTGCTGGCGATGATCCATGCGCGGTTGCTGCCTGGCGGCATTTTGGTGATGTCGCTGGAAGAAGGTGCGGTTTACCCGTTTGACCTGGGGCCGGGGCAACGGTTTCGTCATCATCCCGATGTGATTGCCAGTTGGCTTCAACGGGCCGGGCTGGAAGTGATTTCGGACCAGCAAGGAACCTTGCGTCAGGAAAAGGGCAATGCCGTGACCGGGCGGATTGTGGTTGCACGGGCTGTTTCTGTGGTTATTGGCGCGACCTTGTTGCCTGAACTGGCTGTATCAGCGGTGGAAGGTGACCCCGGCGCGCCGATTGTTCTGCATTAGGACAAACACCGGACCTGGAACTTACGCGCTCGCAGATGCTGTGCGTGCAGATATGAAATTTTAGCTGCTAAAAAAGGCGGACCGCACCGGGACCGCCTTTTGTTTGGGTTGGGTCAACGCGCTTTGGTCCTATTCGGCCGCACTGGGCTGGTTTTTGGGCCGGGCCGTTTGGGCGGCGGCGCGTTTGCTGATTTTGCTGGCCAAGGTGATGACGATAATGGTGACCAGATACGCAATGATCTGGGTCAGCGTCGGGCGGTCCATATAGCCCACCAGCGTATGCAGGGCTTTGCCCACCAGGCTATCCTGGCTTAACAGCCATGAACTGTCCCACAGAACCGGGCCGAGATCGAGGATGTCGGCGGCAGAGAGAAAATTCATTGCCTGTGCGGCCATGCCTGCGGCCAACAGCGTGATCATGATGCTGGTGACAGAAAACAGATAGCGGGTGGGAATGCGCAAAAGGCCCAGATACAGGGCCGTGCCAACAACAACCCCGGCAGCCAAGCCAATACCGCCGCCGATCAGCGTGCTGGATAACCCGCCATCGGCCATGGCAAGCCCGTATAAAAACAGTACGATTTCCGAGCCTTCGCGCAAAACCGCAACGCCCACCACAATTGCCAGTGCCGATAATGATTTTTGGCCATTGCGCACGGCATTGCCTGCATCGCGCATTTCCATCGCCATCTCGCGACCATGCACCGACATCCAGGCGTTATGCCAGCCCAGCATCAGCACCGCGATCAGCAGGATCGCGGCATTGAAAATTTCCTGCCCGTATCCGGCCAGTGCCCCGGCAATGGCTCCGGCGAAATAGGCAACAATGGCGGCTCCGGCAATGCCGCCTGCAATTCCGGCGACGATCCAGCGGCGCGCGCCTTGCACACCGTTAACCGCAGCCAGAACAATTCCGACAATCAGGGCAGCTTCAAGAACTTCGCGAAAGACAATGATCAGGGCAGCGGACATGGGATCAATCCCGTTTGTGACAGCAACAAAATGAAAGGGTTGTGGGCCATGCGGTGGTTATGTGACGGGGAGGGCAAGAATTATAAGGAAGGGGGCCTTTTAACGGGCGTGTTCGTGCTTATTGAACATGGACCTTGCCCTGGGCGGTGCGGGCGTGAAATTCACCCATAAAGCTGTATTCACCGGGGCGAAGGCCATCGAGCTTGATCTTTGCCGTCATGCCGGGTGCAATGATTTTTTCGCGGCGCAGATCGTGGCTGTCAAATTCCTCGACAGCGGCGTCGGCATTTTTAACCTGCAAAATCACCGGCATATTGGCCGGGATGGTGATTTCAGCCGGGGTAAATTTGTGATCCTTGATCACCATCTCGATGGTCCGGGTATCGTCGGCATGGGCGGTGACCGACATAATTGTGCCGATGCATAACACGGAAAAGACGGCAAAGAGTTTGGACATTGCAAGACCTGATAAAACGGGCAGAAAGGGCGGCGCAAGACGGGCTGGACAGCCAAAAAGGAAGGACGCAATTGCAACTGACTTGCGATTGCGTCTTTCATACGCCTGTTCACGGCCCCTGGTCAAGGCCGGAACAAAAAAGTGATCAGGGCAGGTTTGCCGCTGCTTTTAGTCCGCTTTTACAAGGCTTGCCGTTTCGGGGGCATAGACATAGCCTGCAATCGTTCCGGCACGAATTTTTTCAACCACTTCGTCAATGACGAACAGGGGGACAAGAAACCATTCGCGCGGTGTCACCGGATTGCCAAAACGATCTTTTATTTCAATATCGAGCCGGGCGGGCGCAAAGACCCTGTGAATCAGGTTTTCCAGTTTCGCGCGGCTGATATTGAAAAGTTCGTAGGTGGCAACAATTTCAACATCGGCGAGCAAAAAGGTCGCATCAAGTTTGGCATTGGCAATGCGTTTTTCCACATTGCCACCGGTAACGCCGATTTTGTGAACAATATCGCGGTTTTGCGCCACCAGCGGATGGTCCGATTTGCTGCGTAGAATATAGATTTTGCCGCTGGCTTCGTCGCCATCTTCGTTGGCATTGGCAAAAAGCGGCCCCGCCGCCGGGTCCGAAACCATGCGGCTGGTATCGTCTTTATATAAGGCCCGCTGAAGCGAACGCAGCAACAGGTTGCTTTCGGTGCCGTTGGAATAAATCACCCGCAGACGGGCATCGGATTCGCCATTGGGCGCCTTGATGGTATCGCCCTTTTCCGCGACATAGGCGGTTTGCCCGCCCAGAATGAAAAATTGCCCCTGGGCGATGTCGGTTTTTAAAAAACCGGCATCGCGGCGAATTTGCCGGGTCACACGCAACCCATGATCCAGATCGGCAATAACCGATTTGAACAACGGGGCGAATTTGGCAAAGTCCCGGCATTTTTCGCGATTGGCAATTTCCTCGGCAGCACGGCGTTCGGCGGTGGAGCGCACATGCCGCAATGTGGTGATGTTGCTGCCATCCGCAGCACTTGCGTCATCAATACCGAGTTCAGCCAAAAGGGCATCGTCATCCATTGCCGCTATATCAGCCTGGTTCTGAAGGTAGGATTCATCAAGCAGCCCTTGATGATCCAGCAGGGCCAACAGGGTGCGGCAATCCTCAAGCGCGCGCAGGCGGTCCAGCCGCACGGCATAAAGGCGTTCAAAAATATCGCGGTCCTCGCCATGTTGCGGGGCGTGGCCGTGTTCCTCGACAAAACGCTGGATGTCCTCGAACCCGGCGATGATCCGTTCCTCGCGCGGGGTGTGGGCGGCGGCCTTTTTGGTTTCCACCTCAACACCCAGTTCGGCCAACAGGGCATCGTCTTCGTCGGTAAACTGGTTAACCATTGGCGGCCTCGGCCTTCATGCGGGCCAAAAAGGCAATGCCCTCGGCCATTTTTCGTTCCCAGGCATCGGGGGAATTTATGTCAGGCAACTTGCCACGTTCCTGTTTGAATTTTAACGCCCGGCGTGCCAGATCGCGGGCTTCCTCCGGGGTTAGCTTCACCTTTTTGGCCGAAATAATCGCCGCGACCTGTTTTAACCGTTCTTCGTTCATGGCGACGGACAAAATGGCATAGGCTTCGCCAAAGGGGTTGATCCGGTCAATCATGTCAATGTCGAGTTCGCGCACATCGGTTATATATTTACGCACACCCACCACAAAGGCGATGTTGGCGGTTTTGGTTTCCTCGCCGGTTTTAAGCGCGGTTTCCTTGGCCTTTTGCGTCAGGTTCAGGGCGGCAACGGCGTGCTGGCGCACCGCTTCCTGGTCGGCATCATCAAGTTCAGGGTATTTATCCTTGATGATCTTGCCCATTCGCACCTGGGTTAATTCCTCTGGTACCAGTTCCTCGTCAAACAAGCCGCGTTCAACGCTGGTTTTATCCTGGACAAAGGCGGTGATGACTTCGTTAAGGTCTTCCTGGCAAATCCGGGTGGCTTCACGGCTTTTGGGTTCGGCCAAACCCTTGATTTCAATCTGGAACTGGCCGCTATCCTCGTTAAAACCGACATTGCATTTGGTCGGGTCATAGCCGCCTTCGCCATAATCAAACCCGTCAACCGGGCCGCTGGCCTCGTTTTTCGGTTTGAAGTTAAAACGCGGGGCCAAAACCTGTTCCATCAACAGGCTGGCGGCAATCGCTTTTAGGGTATCATTCACCGCCTCGGTGACGGCTTCCGCGCTGGCATCGGGTTCGGCGATCAGGTTGGTGAAACGGGCGCGCAACTTGCCCGGCGCATCGCGGGTGGCCCGGCCAATAATCTGTACTACTTCGGTCAGGCTGGAGCGATAACCCACTGTTAACGCATGTTCACACCATACCCAGTCAAAACCTTCCTTGGCCATGCCAAGGGCGATGATGATGTCGATATAATCGCGATTATGCTTTTGCGCCGGGTCTTTCAAAGCAGACGACACCCGGTCGCGCTTGGCCGGGTCATCATCGACCAGATCGGCAATGCGCAAAATGCGCCCGTCGGCGGTTTTCACCAGTTGAAACCCGGTGGCGGGGTCTGTGCCCTGCCAGTCGCCCAGTTCCTCGATGATATGTTCCACCTCGCGGATTTTATCGCGCGTGCTTTCGCGTGAATTGACCGACGGAATGTGAATGATGGTTTTTTCGCCGGGGTCGAGCACCTTTAAAATATCATCCGCATAGGCCCCGGCATAAAAGTAATAACCAATATCCAGCGATTTCAGATATTTATAGCCATTCAATTGCTCGTAATAGGTATAGGTGACGGTGGCAAAGCGGGCCTCGTCCTCGGGCGAGAGTACTGGCACGGCATCGCCGCGAAAATAGGACCCGGTCATGGCGACCATATGAACCTTGTCGCGCCCGATCAAATAGCCCAGATGTGTGCCCAGCCGGTTATCACCGTCGGCGGAAACATGGTGAAATTCGTCAATGGCGATCAGCCGGTCGTCAAAAGCAGCAATTCCGAACCGTTCAACAGCGAAACGGAACGTGGCATGGGTGCATACCAGAACCTTGTCTTCGCTGTTTAAAAAGGCGTCGACAGATTGCACCTTGCCGCCATTTTCGGCCCCCGGCGCGTTGCACAGGTTCCATTTCGGTTCCACATGCCAGTCGGCCCAAAAGCCGAATTGCGACAGGGGTTCGTTCGCAAAGCTCGACCCGATAGATCGTTCCGGAACGACAATAATCGCCTGTTTCAGCCCCTGATGATGCAGTTTATCGAGCGCAATAAACATCAACGCCCGGCTTTTGCCCGATGCGGGCGGCGATTTGATCAGTAAATATTGCTCGCCACGCCTTTTATAGGCGTTTTCCTGCATCGGCCGCATGCCCAGTTCATTGGCTTTGGTCGATGTGCCATTTTGCGCATATGTCACCGAAACCGAGGGGACAGATTTGAGACCGGTCATAAAGTCACTTCCTGTTTGTGTTTTTGCGTCCTGTTTTCCCCGCGTGCCAGAAAGGCCGGTTAAGCGGGCGGCAGGTGAACGGGCACGGGGCAATTGTGCGATTTTGCAGCCAGAATGCGCAAGGATCAAAACCCGATCAACAAAAAACAGCGATATTAAAATTCTTTAAGGCTTTGATTTTGATGAATTTGTTGACGGAGCCGTCAAGAAGGATGCTGCCAAAATCAAAACACGATCAACAACTGTATTGGCTTTACGCCCAGGCTGGTAAATATCCTGCCTTGGGGCGGCCAGGGTCCGCTGGTCGGATCAGGTTTGCAGCCACAGCCTGGCGAATGACGACCGATGCCTGGGCTGCGTTTTGTGAAATGATGACGAAACTTTTGGAAAACATGAAATTTTATTCCAATGGTTCGGCTTTTCCATGTGGCAGGAATTGAGGCAGAACCTCGGCGATCACCTCTATTTCGTTTTTGAAGGATTTTATGGCTTTTTTTAACGCGGCTTCAATTTTTTCAGAATCATGCACATCGTCGACGGTGAAAAAGTTCTTCTTGAAAAATTTGGAAGACTTTTTGTTTTTTTCTGATGCCCCATGCTGGAAACCAATTTTATTCAAATTTCTCTCTTGCGCGATTCGTTCAATTTCTTCAACCAACGCTGTTCTGAAGCCAGAATCCTCTAATGGCCCGACTTCTGCATAAAAGCGAATTTTTCCAGACCCATCGTTGCCATCTGATGTCAGCTGAAGCCATACACTGATCGGAAACCCGCTACCCCAGCTTTCGCAGCCACGCCAGTAAAAACAATCACCGCCAAAGGCATCAAACCAGCTTTTGGGTAAAAAGCTTATTTTTTCCAGATCAGAATAGATGAAGACAAGATCTTGATCTTCAACAGATATAATGTCGGGGTAGTCAATATTTTCGCCAAAGACTTTTTCACAGGCAATCGAAAAATCTGTGCTCATTCCGTTCTCAACAATAAAATCAATTACCCGTCGGTGATTACGATAAAGCTGACGTGCAAGTTTTTCCAAAGATTCCTGCTCTTGGCTCATTCCCGTTGCCTCTTGTATAACGTCCAGATAGTGCTTTAAAAACGTTTCTACTTCGCTTGAAATTGGACGTCGACCCTTTAGAATATGCTGTTCAAGCAAATTGCATATCGATGTATATTGAATCGGCGCATAGCGGCCATCTTCCGGTTCTTCGTCCCACAGCGTCAGAAATATTCCGCGAATATATTGATAACTGTCTTTTTCTTTAAAAACAGATTCAACATCATTCATATATCTTTCCAGCTGGTTGCTGTGTTGCCTGCTATCGAACTTGTTTTCAATCACAAAAATCCAGCCATTGCGGGCGCTAAGAACAAGTAAGTCAATATGGTGCCATTCCCGACGGATTTCTGCATCCATCAGATCGGCCTGTGAGACATCCAGGGCGCTCGGTTTTACGGTGCTGCTATGGCCTTGCAGGGCCTCTGACAAGAATGCTTTGAGAAAGCTGTCACCAAGGCCGTGCGTTTCCTGAGGGTTCAATAGCCACGCGAGAATGGCCGAGTGGCGAATTTCCATTCGCTCCATTGCCATTGTTTTAATCGGGTTGAACCGGCCCAAATATGCGCGGATCTTTTCCAAATCCACGTTATTGACAAACAGGCTTTCCAGTTCTTCGAGCGTTGGTGCCGCTGCCTCATTCTTATCATTGATCATGCCGGGGCCTTCTGCGTCATGCGGGTATAAAGCTCAAACAGTTTTTCCAGCCGTTCGGTATCGTTTTTAAAACGACGACCGATATAGATGCGCTCCAATAGCTCGTCATTGCGCTCATGGGCGGCACGGACCAGTGGAAAGTCGCTATCCATCCGTTTGGGATCATACATATCGGCAATGGTGGCGGGAAAATACTGCTCACGCGCCAGCAAAATCTCCTCGGCACAGCGGGTCAGCTCCGCCTTGTCATTTTCGGTCAGTTTCGGCACCGGAAAGGTGTTCCAGCCAAGGGTGTTGGAATAGCGGAAATCGGTTTTGATTTTTCCGCAGACTGTTGCAATCCAGACAATATGAAGGCGAGAAGCGATTAATGCCAAATTCCATAGCATTGGATTGTAAAATGCAAATGCACTATCAGCAACAATAGTGCCTCTTTTACAAAGAGAAAATGGTAAATAATCTCTATTTTCGGAGCTATGTCTCGGTATTATAGCCGAAAACTCAGAGCCATTCTGCCTTATTTCTTGAAATTTGTGTGGACTATTAGCAGCTATAAAAGTTGCAAGTTTAGTGCTTTTTTTTCGAAAATTGCGGACAGTATCTAGTCTTTTAGATATAAAAGAATTTTCTTCGATGAGGTTTGATTGTTCATCTGAGATCCAAAGGCAAAAGCGTAGTTTGCCATCAATGGAGTCACCTGATCCAATAAATGGTCTTACTATTTTCTTAAATATATATTCTTCATCTTGAATTTTATCAACTTCATGACGAGATAGTATCAATGCGCCACTGTCGGTTGGTTTATTACCGTAGTCCATCGTAGCGCGTGAAGATAGTGGTTTACTAGATTTTTCAACAATAACATTTGGTGCGGAGATCAAATAGGCGTTGATGTTGGTGGTTTCTTTAACGGTTACACCGCCTTCACTAGTCAACGAGAATAGCCGTTTTATTGGTCTGGGATTTTTAGCAATAGCAACGATTACGACAGTAACCCCGGCATTATGGCTGGCAAGGTTGTTCCATTTAAAACTGGTATGGGCAAAGGCAATTTCGTGGCCGGACTTGAAAATCAGCGGCCACAGGATCGGCACCTGTTGCCCCTGGCAGATGGAATTGGTGGACACAAAGGCGGCCACCGTCGGGGTATGGTTGCCATAGTCGGCGGCTTTCATGAACCAGCCCGCGACATAATCCAGCGATTTCCAGCTTTTGGTTTTGCCCTCGAAAATCTGTTTTAAATCGTCTTTTTGCTCCGGGCTTTGCCAGGTGGAGCCCAGATAGGGCGGATTGCCACAAATATAGGTTTCTCCGCCTTCATTTTCAAAATCGATTTGTGCCTGATCGAGCGGAGAGTTGAATAAATCGTCGCTATGGAATTTTACGCCCGTGCCGCGCACATCCATCAGGCTAAGCCAATCGAGCCGCAGGGCATTGCCGCAAATGATCCAGTTTTGCGCATCGAGCGGCAGGAAGGTGGCCAGGGCCTCCTTTTGGCCGCGATAAAGCACGTCGCACTGATATTCGGCGATGATCAGGGCGAGGCGGGCGATTTCGGCGGGGAAGTCGCGCAGTTCGATACCGCGAAAATTGGTCAGCGGTATTTCGGACCGGCGGTCGCCCTCGCCCCGGCGTTTGTTGATCTCGGCCTCGATCGCGCGCAGTTCCTTATAGGCAATCACCAGAAAATTGCCCGAGCCACAGGCCGGGTCAAACACCCGGATGCGAGAAATCCGGGTGCGCAGGTTTAAAAGCTTGCGCGGGTTCTTTTCCGCATCCGCCAGTTTTTCGCGCAGATCATCAAGAAACAGCGGGTTGAGCACCTTCAGGATATTGGGCACGCTGGTATAGTGCATGCCCAATGCGCCGCGTTCGTCGTCATCGGCGACGGCCTGAATCATGGAGCCGAAAATATCGGGATTGATCTGTTGCCAGTCCAGTCCGCCAATATGAAGCAAATAGGACCGGGCGATTTTGGAAAAGCGCGGCACCTCGGTACTGCCGGAGAACAGGCCGCCATTGACATAGGGGAAACCATCGGCCCAGCGCGGCAGACCGGCTTTTTCCTTGTCTTTGGTTTTTATATTCATGGCCCGGAAAATGGTGCTGATCACCTCGTGGGTATTCGAGGAATCCGGGGCGCTCATTTGGTTGACTTTAAAGGTAAACCCGTAACCGGGATGGAAAATATCGGTATCTTCGGCGAAAAAGCAGAAAATCAGCCGCGCCATGAAATGGTTCATTTCCGGGCGGCGTTCGGCGCTGGCCCAATCCGGGTTATTGCGCAGCAATTCGACATATAATTTGTTCAGGCGGCTGGTGGCGCGAATGTCAAAGGCGTTTTCGCGAATTTGCGCAACCGTGCTGATGCCCGCCAAAGCCAGGAAAAAGCCGAAATGATTGGCAAAATCGGCATAATCGCACACCACCACGTCGCCACTGGTCAAATCTTCGGCCTGAAAGTCGCTGCCATCGGTGGCAAGGATGAATTTGGCCTTTGCCCGTGTGGTGGCCGGGCTGGCTTTCAGGGCGGCGAGGGTTTGGGTGGCGCTGCCCGGTGCGCAGACCTTGATATGGATATTGCTGGTTTGCAGCACCCCGCCCAGGTCGGATTTGTTCGAGGCCCCGCTGCGCAGCTTTTTGATCGTGGTGGCCTTGTTGCCAAAGGCTTCGAGAAAGGCGAAGGGAAATTCTGCCGCGTCAAAAGGCTGTTCGGCCAGCGCGGAAATCGCTTCTTCGATTTCGACTGCGTTCACCTTTTTCTCTCCCGGTTCCGGTGTGGCGTGCGGTTTTTCCTGCCTGTTTTGCGCCTGTCAGGCAGGTGGCAGGTTGCACGCTGTTTCTACCAAATATCCAGATGATGGCTGGAGGGGGAAAAATAGGTTAATCCGGGCCGGATGCAATGAAAAAGGGTGTTTGATACGGATATAAAGCAGACCCCGGATACAACAAAACCCGACGCTTTAGGCGACGGGTTTTGATTGGTGGAGCCGATCAGGATCGAACTGACGACCTCTACAATGCCATTGTAGCGCTCTCCCAACTGAGCTACGGCCCCATAATCATTTTGGTATCGTCCGCGCTGCAATTTTCAAGTGCTTGTCCGTTGCAGCGCGGGGATATTTAGAAGGTTAGGCGACGGTTGGCAAGACCTAATTTCAAAAAAAACTAGCGGTCTTCGTTGTTACTTTCGACATGTTCAAGAACCTCGCCGAGATCGTCATCGTCCTCGCCCAGGTCTGATGCGTCTTCGAGAAGATCGTCGTCGATTTCGGCATCGACATCGTCGTCGAGATCCACAACGTCATCAATGTCGTCGTCCTGTTTTTTCGGTTTTGCCGCGGCTACCCGTTTGGGTTTGGCGACGCCGTCTGCCGTGCCACATTTCGGGCAGACAACCGGTGTCCGATTCAGGTCATAATATTTGGTGCCACATGCAAGGCAGTGACGTTTCTTACCGCGGGCTGACATTACGGTAGACCCTCTTTAATACCAAATTTTTACAAAAGTGGGACGAAGGACTACCGCCCTTCAATCTGAAGGGCCCAATTGCCATCTTGTTACAGGCTTGTCAAAAGGAAATTGCACCTGTTTTAACAATGGGTGCCATTGTGATTATCCACAGGCTGTTGCCGGGCGATTTGTGTTGCGATAAATCCCAAGGATGCTGGTCTGTCGGGCATTCTCTATGCTAAAAAACGACCACAGGCGATTTTGCGTATTTTTACCCGGTTTTCGCCGGGGCATTTTCGTGCATATTGCCGTTTTGGAAGTTTCTTTTATCAAAAGGTCCGGTTCGGGTATCCATCAAAGTCTCGCCCCGGCGGTCCGGTTCGCAGCAAATGACAGGCAGTTCAGATGAGTTCAGCGCAAATCAAACGTCCCTTGCAATCCGCCAGATGCGGCGCCCTGACCGGTGATGTGCGTGTGCCCGGTGATAAATCGATTTCGCACCGATCCTTGATGTTTGGCGGTCTGGCCGAGGGGGAAACCCGCATTACCGGCCTTTTGGAAGGCGAAGATGTGCTGGCAACCGCCGAGGCCATGCGCAAGCTGGGGGCGATTGTGACCCGCGACGAGGACGGCACCTGGCATGTGCGTGGTGTTGGCGTTGGCGCCCTTCGCGAACCCGATTCGGTGATTGATATGGGCAATGCCGGTACCGGAATTCGCCTGCTGGCCGGGATTGTGGCGACCCACCCGATCACCACGTTTTTTACCGGCGATGCGTCATTATGCAAACGCCCGATGGGCCGCGTTGCCGATCCGCTGACCGAATTTGGCGCAAAGTTCATCACGCGCGATCTGGGCCGCCCGCCGATGGCCGTGATTGGCACTGACGAAGCCTTGCCGGTGACCTACACCCTGCCGATGGCATCTGCCCAGGTGAAATCGGCTGTTTTGCTGGCGGGCCTGAATACGGCGGGCACCACCACTGTGATCGAACCCAAACCGTCGCGTGATCATACCGAACGCATGTTGCGCCATTTTGGTGTCGAGGTCGATGTGCAGGTGAACGCAGATGGCGGTCGCACCGTGAGCCTGACCGGGCCGTGCCAGATGACGGCGGCCGATATTGTGGTGCCGACCGACCCGTCTTCGGCGGCGTTTCCGCTGGTGGCCGCATTGATCCATCCTTCCTCGAACGTGACGATTCGCGATGTGTGCCTGAACCCGCTGCGCACCGGCCTGATCACCACCCTGATCGAGATGGGCGGCGATATTACCATCACCAATGAACGCGAAGAAGCCGGGGAAACCATTGGCGATCTGGTGGTGACCGGTAAAAACCGTTTGAAAGGCATTGTGGTGCCCGCCGAACGGGCGCCGTCGATGATTGACGAATACCCGGTTCTGGCGGTTGCGGCGGCCTATGCCGAGGGTGAAACAAGGATGTGCGACCTTGAAGAATTGCGCGTCAAGGAATCGGATCGTTTGGCGGCGGTGGCTGCCGGTCTGGCAGCAAACGGTGTTGTTCACCGCATCGAAGGCGATGATCTGATTGTGACCGGCGGTGTGGTGCCGGGCGGCGGCACGGTGGAAACCCATCTTGATCATCGCATTGCCATGGCGTTTCTGGTGTTGGGGCTGGGCGCCGAGCAACCGGTAATGGTTGACGATGCAGCCCCGATTGCGACAAGCTTTCCGATCTTTGAGCAACTGATGGCGGATCTGGGGACAAATTTTGCCCCGGTAAAAAACTGACCATCGGGCTGTGACGGTTGGGGGCGGTTTTGGGGGGCTTGTTGTGCCAGGATCGCCATCGTTTTTGTCATTATAAAATCGGGATCGGAAACGTGTATGATCATTGCTATTGATGGGCCGGCAGCATCCGGCAAAGGGACTTTGGCGCGCCGAGTCGCTGCTGCCCTGGACTATGCCTATCTTGATACCGGCCTTTTATACCGGGCAACCGGGGCAAAAGTATTGGCAATGGGCGGTGACCCCGATGATGCCGCCGTGGCGGTTGAGGCGGCGCAAAACTTGCAGCCTGAAGAACTTGAAAACGAAGATTTGCGCGGCGAGGACGTTGGGACGGCCGCGTCGCGGGTGGCGGCAATCCCGCAGGTTCGTGCGGTGTTGCTGGATTTTCAACGTCGGCTTGCAAAGACCCCGCCGGGCAATCGCCACGGGGCGGTTCTTGATGGTCGTGACATTGGTACGGTGGTGTGCCCGGATGCCCCGATCAAGTTTTTTCTGACCGCCAGCGTTGCCGAACGGGCAAACCGACGGTTCAAACAGTTGCAGGAAAAAAATCCCGCTGCTATATACGAGCGCGTTCTCAACGAGCTTGAAGAACGGGACGCCCGCGATAGTGCCCGCGACGTTGCACCGCTGAAAATGGCAGACAATGCGATCCACATTGATACGGACCGTTTGAATGCCGATGCCGTGTACAACGCCGTTATGGCGCATATCCGCACCCATATGGGAACGGATGACTGATCGGGGGTTGTTTCAAACCGTCAGGCGATAGAACAAGGCTGTAAGGTGAACGACATTGTCGTTCGCCTTTTCGTGCATGTGAAACCCGTTGGGTTTGGCAGGTGCCTGCCTGTTACATCATTTGGCAAAACCCGCTGTAATTTTACGGCAAGACCATCGGATACAACCGATTGGCCGGAATAGTGTCGATACTCGAAAGGAAGTCTGCTTAATGGCAACCGCTGAACAAGCACAATTTACCACCGGCGAAAGCTTCGCCGATCTGCTGGCCGAAACCCTTGGTTCTGAAGACGAAGGATTTGTTGGCCGTGTGATGACCGGTACGGTCGTCAAGAAAACCGACGATGATGCCATCGTTGACGTTGGTTTGAAATCTGAAGGCCGCGTACCGCTGAAAGAATTTGGTGCTGGTGAAGTCAGCATCGGTGACACCGTTGACGTTTACGTTGACCGTTACGAAAACAAGGACGGCCTGATCGTTCTGTCGCGTGAAAAAGCCCGTCGTGAAGAAGCCTGGGTCGAGCTGGAAAAACAGTTCAACGAAGGCAAGCGCGTCGATGGTACCATTTTCGGTCGCGTCAAGGGTGGTTTCACTGTTGATCTGTCAGGCGCCGTGGCATTCCTGCCGGGCAGCCAGGTTGACATCCGTCCGGTCCGTGACGTTACCCCCTTGATGAACAACCCGCAGCCGTTCCAGATCCTGAAAATGGATCGTTCGCGCGGTAACATCGTGGTGTCGCGTCGTGCCGTTCTTGAAGAAACCCGTGCTGAACAGCGTGCCGAGCTGATCCAGAACCTCCAGGAAGGTCAGGTTCTTGACGGCGTGGTTAAAAACATCACCGATTACGGCGCATTCGTCGATCTCGGCGGCGTTGACGGCCTGCTGCACGTTACCGACATTGCCTGGAAGCGTATCAACCATCCGTCTGAAGCCCTTCAGATCGGTCAGACCGTCAAGGTTCAGGTTATCCGCTTCAACAGCGAAACCCAGCGTATTTCGCTTGGCATGAAACAGCTTGAAGCTGATCCGTGGGAAGGTGTCGAAGCCAAATACCCGGTCGGTTCCAAGTTTGAAGGCCGCGTGACCAACATCACCGATTACGGCGCATTCGTCGAGCTTGAAGCCGGTGTTGAAGGCCTGGTCCACGTTTCTGAAATGTCCTGGACCAAGAAAAACATCCATCCGGGCAAGATCGTTTCGACCTCGCAGGAAGTCGAAGTTATGGTCCTCGATGTTGACAGCCAGAAACGCCGCATTTCGCTTGGTCTCAAGCAGTGTACTTCTAACCCGTGGGACGCTTTCCTTGCCGCTCATCCGGTTGGCTCGGAAATCGAAGGCGAAGTCAAGAACATCACCGAATTCGGTCTGTTCATTGGCTTGCTTGGCGGTATCGATGGTATGGCGCACCTGTCCGATCTCTCGTGGGATCGTCCGGGCGAAGAAGTCATCAAGGAATACAAGAAGGGCGACGTCGTCAAAGCCAAGGTTCTTGACGTTGACGTTGAAAAAGAACGCATCTCGCTGGGCATCAAACAGCTCAACGAAGATCCGTTCAAAGAAGCGGCTTCGGGTATCAAGCGCGGTGACACCGTTACCTGCGAAATCCTTGAAACCAATGACGGCGGCATCGAAGTTTCCGTTGGCGAAGGCGATCTGAAGGGCTTCATCCGTAAGGCTGAACTCGCACGTGATCGTTCGGACCAGCGTCCGGAACGTTTCGCTGTTGGCGAAAAAATCGACGCCCGTGTTATCTCGGTTGATCGTAACTCGCGCAAGGTTTCGCTCTCGGTCAAGGCTCTTGAAGTCGCTGACGAGAAGAAAGCCATGCAGGATTACGGTTCGGCTGACAGCGGCGCATCGCTTGGGGATATCCTCGGTGAAGCCCTGCGTAAAAAACAGCAGGACGCTGAATAAGCATCGCTTGCTAATGAACTTGCCCTTTGGGGCGCAGAACGGGTCGTGCTTTGCACGGCCCGTTTTTGTTGGGCCCTGTTTGCGGTGATGGAAACTATTCCGGGTCTGGATTAATTCTCGCTGATTAAAACCACTTTTCAGGCGGCGTCGATGCACCAGTCAAGGCAGGTGTTGCTGCCGCTATGATTGGCTTGGGTGCGTGGTGGGCCGGGTTTGGGGATCAAATCGGGCTGATATGGGGTAACAGGCCAGGGTATCTGCGAAAATTTTGGTCAGGCTGCTTTTTTTCCTTGCCAAGCGGGTGAAGAGAAACCATTTGAAAAGGCACAGTTTTTTTCTTTCAGTCAGGTAAGTAAACTTCAATGGCCCTTGATGCCGATTTCATTCTTGACCGTCGCCGTTTGAAAAAATCGATCCTGCGGTGGCGCGTGCTTGCCCTTGTGGCGATTTTGATCGCGATTGTCGTTGGTCTGGCGCGAAGCGGGGTGTTTACCGGCATGACCGGCCCCTATATTGCCGAAGTAACGGTAGAGGGGATTATTGAATCCGACCCGTTGATGCTGGCTGCCCTTGATAAGCTGGAGCGCGATACAGACGCCGTGGGCGTGATTGTGCATATTGACAGCCCCGGTGGCACCATGGTGGGCGGCGAGGAGCTGTATGAAGCCTTGCGCCGGATTGGCAAGACCCGACCGATTGTTGCCGAAATGGGGACGGTGGCGGCTTCGGGCGGTTATATGACAGCGATTGCTGCGGATCATATCATCGCCCATCGCGGCACGGTTACCGGGTCGATCGGGGTTATTTTTCAGTCGATGAATGTAACTGCGGCGCTTGAGAAGCTGGGTGTTGAACCGGTCACGGTGAAAAGTGCGCCACTTAAGGCATCGCCCAATCCGTTCGAGCCGACAACAGATGAAGCCCGTAACGTGATGAAAGGCCTGATTTCTGACATGTTTAACGTGTTTGTCAGCATGGTTGCAGAACGGCGCGATATGACGGTTGAACACGTTACGACGCTGGCCGATGGCCGGGTCTATACGGGGCGGCAGGCGGTTGAAAACGGCCTGATTGATGAGATCGGCGGTCGTCGCGAGGCTTTGCACTGGTTGGAACAGGAAAAAGGCATTGCAGCGGATACGCCGGTTGTACCCATGAAGGTTGAAGATCCTGATGGTTCACTCATGACGGATCTGCTTAAGGGAAGTATCGGAAATATGCTGTCATCTGAGGGGCTTAAACTTGACGGGCTGCTAACTGTCTGGCACCCTTAAAAAAAGCGCCGACTTTCCAAGTGTGAACCAAAGGTTGATACCCAACAACTGCGTAACCGAACTGGATGGGGCTTGAATATGACGAAATCAGAACTGATCGCCCGGTTGGCCGAATTGAACCCGCACCTTTACCAGCGGGACGTCGAACGGATTGTTGCCACGATTTTCGACGAAATCACCGAAGCGCTGGCGCGGGGGGACCGGGTCGAATTGCGCGGATTTGGCGCTTTTTCGGTTAAGGATCGTGAATCGCGTGTCGGGCGTAATCCGCGCACGGGCGAAGCCGTGCCGGTCAGCGAGAAAAAAGTGCCCTATTTCAAGACGGGTAAACAGCTGCGCGAACGGTTGAACTGATACCGGCTTTAGGCACAAAGCCCGGAAAGGGTGCGGGTTCGTTTAAACAAACGGGGCGCGCCAACGCAGTCTTGGCTTGTTTTTTATTTGAAAATGGCCGGTAGATGCCCGGTTCTTTGTGGGGCCGTGTCGCGTTTATGCGTATTGCGGTATCATGCCTTGGCGGTTGGCAAACCGGTCGCCAGCCATTATTGACGACATGACGGTATAAAGATCCGGCCAGATTGCCGGTTACGATGCTGGCTTGGCCTGCGATACGGCAGAACAGCGTCAGACATCGGAAAGCAGGAGGTTGAGTTGCGCGTTCTTTACTGGATCATTGCCATTCCCTTGACGATTCTGATCACGATTTTTGCAGTTGCCAACCGTCAGGCGACAACCTTGTCCTTGTGGCCGCTGCCCTTTGAAATCGATCTGCCGCTTTTTGTGCCGGTTCTGGGTGCGCTGCTGATCGGGTTGTTGATCGGATTGCTGTTTGAGTGGCTGCTAACCGGCAAACATCGCCGTGCTAACCGCAAAATGGGCTCGGAACTTGCCCGCATTCAACGCCAGCAAGAGGCCGCCCGCGAAGAAGAACGCGCCGCCATTGCCAGCCAAAAATCATCTGGTGTGCCGCCAGCGGTGAATGCGGGGTCAAAAGCAGACACCAGCAATACGGCACCGGTTCAACCCGCCGGGGTCTGACCGGCGCGGTAAATGGTGGCAACACAACCGTTAAACATGCGGTTCCTGGCTGCGAATTCAAACCGAATCGAAGGCGGTTTTCCCCGAACAGGAAGCCGTCTTTTTTTATTGGCGCTTTTTGTGCCAGAACGGGTGGCAAAAGGAATGGTTTTTACGCGCCGAATCGACTAAAGCCTGTGTCACCCGATGCGTGTGTGCGTGCCTGTGGGCAGGTTTTGATGGTTTGTCGGGGGTCGTTTGGTCAGTATGGCGTCGCGGTTGCACCTGCTTGTTGGGTTGGTGCCCCTTGTTTGTGACCAAATGCTGCCCGTTGCTTTGTCATCGCGATCCCCCTAGGCCAGCCCCGCATTTTAGCCAACCGGAGGATGCCATGACCGCCCAAAATTCCCAGATTGCTGCGAAAGACCGTATTTTTTGCGCCATTGATACCACCGATCTGGATCATGCGATTGATCTGGCGACAAAACTGTCGGGCGTTATTGGCGGGGTGAAACTGGGCAAAGAGTTTTTTGCCGCTCATGGCCCGCAGGGTGTGCGCGCCGTTGCTGCGAAGGGCATGCCGGTTTTTCTCGATGTGAAATATCACGATATTCCCAATACGGTTGCTGGTGCCATTCGTGCGGTTACCCCGCTGGGTCTGAAAATTGTTAATTTGCATGCGGCGGGCGGGCACGAAATGATGAAACGTGCTGGTGAAGCCGCGCGTGAAGCCGCCGACAAGGCCGGTATTGCCGCCCCGTGGGTGATTGCGGTGACGATTTTAACCAGCCTGGATCAAAATGATCTCGACGAGATCGGTTTGCGCGGCCCGCTGAGCGAACGGGTGGTAAAAATGGCCGAACTCACCCAGAAATCCGGCCTTGATGGCATTGTGTGCTCGGCCCGGGAAATTGAAGCGGTACGTGCCGCCTGCGGCCCCGATTTTAAACTGATTACGCCCGGTATTCGCCCGTCATGGGCCAGCAGTGATGACCAGAAACGAATCGTCACCCCCAGGGATGCGGTCGCCAGCGGGGCGGACATATTAGTGATCGGCCGCCCGATTACCAAGGCCGATGATCCGGTTGCCGCCGCACAGCGCATTGTCGCCGAGCTGTCCTGATTTCCAGATACCAGCGAAATTACCCTGATGATGCAGGCCTCCATCACCCGATGGGGGCCTGCTTTGTAATAAAGGCCGGGATATTGGCGGGTGTTATGATGTGAATATCGCTGGGCGGGGCAATGGCCGTTTCGGGCAACAAGCGGTGCCAGGCCATGACATGATGGCAGGCGGTGCGCATGTCCTGGCGCAAATCATGATGCAAAACCGCGCTGAGTTGACCTTGCTGTAACAGGGCGATGTTTTCCAAATCCAGATCATGGGCGATATAGACCGACGGCGTTAAGTCATGATCGGCCAATGTTTGTAAAATTGCCCGGTTGCCCCCGCCCATCGAATAAACCGCCTGAATGTTACGGCAATCATCCATCATGCTTTCCAGACGTCGGGCCGTATCCCCGTCAAGCCCGGCCCCGCCGCTGGCATCAAGGATTGGAAGGTGCGGGGCCAGTTGGGCCATTGCCTCGACAAAGCCTGCTTTGCGCGATTCTTCGCCGCGAAAATGTGCGTCACTCATGGTGATTAAAACCGGGCCGGTTTCGCCGCCGGGGCCAAGGCTGGAGCCGGAGGATGTGGGGGATGACAAAAAGTGATGGATCAAATAGGCCGCTGTTTCGCCCGCCGCCCGGTTATTGGCCCCGGCATAGGCCACATGCGGGGCATTGGGAATGTCGGTAAAAATGGTAACAACGGGAATGTTGCGCCCCCCAAGTTCGGCCATTGCCGCGCGAATGTCGGGTTGGTCGCGTGCCTTTAGCAACACCCCCTGACTGCCGCGTTTGCCAATGCGGTCCAGAATGGCAACAATATCGCCCGTGCGCATGCGTTCCTGCATCATATAACGCGGGCGGATAATGGCAGGGTGCAGGCTGGGCAGTTCGGCTTCCAGGGCGTTGCGAATTTCGCGGCTAAAGCGGGTCGGGGCCTCGACAACCACATCGATAAACAACCGTCGGCCCCGCGCGGCCAACTGGCTTTCCTGCGTGGTCAGTTCATCAATTGCATCGCTTACCCGGCGCTGTGTTTGCGCGCTGACATTGGGCCGGTTGTTTAACACCCGGTCGATTGTTGCGGTGCTTAACCCGGACTGACGGGCAATTTCCTTGATCGGGAAGCGATGGGTCATGGAACCTCCATTGATGTATTTTTGATGGATTCCAAACCTCGACGCAAAGCATTTTCGCGTTAACATCCCTGGGGTCGGCGGGCACATTTAACGATCCGCCGCAAAAGGAGGAAACAGCAATGAACCACATGGATGCGCCCCGCCCAAACGCGGACCAGCCCCGATTTACCGGATATTACCGCGAAGCGGACTGTAAAACCGACGACCTGTTCGCCTTGCTGGCACGCGAAACCGTTGCCCGTGATGTTCCCCATGCCTGCGATATTGTTAAAAACGTACCGGTCTATTCGGGCGATATGCTGCGCGGATTACAAGACGACCCGCAAGGCCGCTATGCCGTGATGGCGCAATGGGCGCGCGTGATGATGGAAGGGGCCGGGGTTTTGGTCATTGCCGGGGCCTATGACGATGTCGCCGTGATTGATGCGGCGACCCGCGAATATGCGGGCATTATCGCCGATGAAAAAGCCGCCAATGGCACCGCGTCAGATCATTTTGCCACAGCCGGTGCCAATGACCGGATCTGGAATTCATTACAAAAGCTGTGTTTGCGCGCGCCCGATGTGTTTGCCCGTTATTTTGGCAACCCGGCGATTGATATGGTGTGCGAAGCCTGGCTGGGGCCCAATTACCAAATGACGGCACAGGTTAATCTGGTGCGGCCAGGGGGGCAGGCGCAACAGGTTCATCGCGATTATCATTTGGGTTTTCAAACGGTGGATGAATGCGAAAAATACCCGGCCCATGTCCATCATTTATCGCCGGTTCTGACCTTGCAAGGGGCAGTGGCCCATTGTGATATGCCTGTTGAAAGCGGACCGACCTTGCTGTTGCCGTTTTCGCAAAACTACGCCGAAGGGTATCTTGCGTGGCGACGCCAGGATTTTCGCGATCTGTTTAACGCCCGCCATATTCAGTTGCCGTTAAAAAAGGGCGATGCGCTGTTTTTTAATCCGGCTTTGTTTCATGCGGCAGGCACCAATTTCAGTGCCGGCATTCAACGCATGGCAAATTTGCTTCAGGTATCCTCGGCTTATGGTCGCACGATGGAAGCGATTGACCGCCTTGCGATGTGCAAGGTGCTGTATCCGGTGTTAAAGCAGGAAATGCAAAAGGGTGCTTTGACGCAAAGTCAGCTAGATGCTGCCATTGCCGCCTGTGCCGAAGGATATGCGTTTCCCACCAACCTTGATACCGATCCGCCAATTGGCGGGCTGGCACCCGAAACGCAAAACCGGCTGTTTCACCGTGCGCTGGCCGAAAACATGACAGACGCACAGTTTGAAAATGCGCTGATCGCCCAACAAACCCGCCAGAAACCCTGACCAAATAAAAATACCGGTTTGGGGAGGTTGGCGGGAAAAGGCATGAAGGGTGATCAATTCGCAGGCGTGTTTTTGATATTTGCCGAATTTGCATAGATTCTATGCGTAGAAAGCGATAGTTCCCGGCAGCCTTTACAGGCAATTTTGAATCGGTTCAGAGATGTTCTGAATGTGCGGTGTCTGCGATAAGCGAGGCACCGCCTTTTTCATTTTCGGTCGGTTTTGCCGCAATTGCACGGGTGTTTGATGTCAAAAGCTGAGTTCAGCCAGGGTTTTTTTGCCCGCCTGCCTATACTGGCGTTGGCGATGGCGTCGTTTGGCATCGGCACGACCGAGTTCGTGATCATGGGCCTGTTGCCCGATGTTGCTAGCGATCTGGGGGTCAGCATTCCCGGTGCCGGGCTTTTGGTGACGGGTTATGCGCTGGGGGTGACGTTTGGCTCGCCTTTTTTGGCGATTGGCACGGCAAAAATGGAACGCCGGCGGGTGTTGCTGTTTTTGGTGCTGTTGTTCTTGCTGGGCAATGTCTTGTGCGCCATTGCGCCGAACTATGCCTTCCTGATGGTGGCCCGCGTGATTACCGCGTTGGGGCATGGGGCGTTTTTTGGTCTGGGGTCGGTGGTGGCGGCCGGGCTGGTGCCGCCCCATAAACGGGTCCAGGCCGTGGCCCTGATGTTTTCGGGGCTGACATTGGCCAATGTTTTAGGGGTGCCGTTTGGCACCGCGCTGGGGCAGGCCTTTGGCTGGCGTTCCACCTTTTGGGCGGTGGTTGCCATTGGTGTGGTTGCCTTTGCCGCCCTTTATATCTTTGTCCCGCGTAACATAAAGGCCGAAGGCACCAGCCTGATGGCCGAAGCCCGCGCACTGGGCAAGGTGCAGGTTATTCTGGCGATGTCGTTAAGTGTTTTGGCATCGGCCAGCCTGTTTAGTGTCTTTACCTATATCACCCCGATCCTTACCCAGATTACCGGCGTTTCGGCGCAAAACGTTACACTGGTTCTGTTGTTGTTTGGCGTTGGCTTGACGGTGGGTAATTTTGTCGGGGGCCGTTTGGGCGACTGGCGGTTGATGCCCGCCATCATCGTTACTTTTATCGCCCTTGTGCTGGTTTTGATGATGCTGACCGAAACGATTTATCAGGTCTGGCCTGCGATTGTGTCGATCTTTGTGTGGGGTGTGGTGATGTTTGCCTTGGTATCGCCCTTGCAAATTCGGGTGGTGAACGAGGCAACCGGCGCGCCCAACCTGGCATCAACCCTTAATCAGGGGGCGTTTAACCTTGGCAATGCCGCCGGGGCGTGGCTGGGCGGCGTTGCAATTACCGCTGGTGTCAGCTATGGGCAAATTCCCTGGATCGGTGCCATCATCGCGGTTGTCGGGCTGGCGGTTGCTGTTCTGTCTTATGTTTTAGATCGTAAAACAGTGATGGGGGCAGAAACGCCCATCGGCGCATAATCGTTTCAGGCAATTGATTTTATAAAAACGGCCCGCTGCCATAGTTATCGTGCGCGGGCCGTTTTGCTGTTTGATGCGGATGGGGTAGGGGAATCAGGCAAATGCCGTTACCAGACTGTGCCAATAGGCCCCGATCAGGTCGCCATATTGTTCGATAATCAGTTTGATCGAGATGGCGATAGAGACAAACACCAAAAGCGGGCGCACCAGTTTGGCCCCAACCTTCATTACCATGTGTGATCCAAGCGTCGCACCAATGACCTGCCCCACAGCCATGGCAAGGCCGATTTCCCACACCACTTCGCCGCCGACAATAAAGGTGGCAAGGGACGCCACATTGGCAACAAAGTTTAAAACCTTGGTATGCGCGGTGGCCTTGGTCAGGTTAAAACCCAGCAGGGCAACAAAGGCGATGGAAAAAAACGACCCGGTGCCGGGGCCAAAAAAGCCGTCATAAAAGCCAATGCCAAAACCGGCAGTAAAGGCAAACAGGGTTTTGCCGATTTTTTGGTGGGCATCAATATCGCTGGCGCGCGGGGAAAACAGAAAATACAGGGCAATGGCAATTAACAGGCCCGGCAGCAGGGTCATCAAAATACCCGGATCAATCATCTGGATCAGGGTTGTGCCCAATACCGACCCCAGCAAGGTCAGGATAATGGCCAGCACCATATCACCCGGATGAACCAGCCCGAGCCGCATGAAATTGACCGAGGCGGAAAAACTGCCGCAACTGCTTTGCAGTTTATTGGTTGCCAGGGCCTGGGTCGGGGTGATTCCGGCCCATAACAGGGCGGGAATGCAGATCAACCCGCCGCCACCGGCGATCGAATCAACAAAGCCGGCCACCAGGGCCACGGCAAAAAGGATCAAAAGCAGATCGACGCCAAATTCCATGCGAATGTTCCGATGTTCTGTGCGATAGATTGAAAAACCTTGGCAGAATAAGCAGTTCCGTGATTTCTGCCATTCATTCTTTGTCACCATGACAATGCGGGAATTGTTTTTGGTGTGACGTTTGCCAAAACGGGCCGACACCATTAGATATTGCCCTGCCTGATCAGATAACCCGTCACGAGGTCGACATGCCCGAATTGCCAGAAGTGGAAACAGTTTGCCGGGGACTGGCCCCGGTTATGGAAGGGCATGTGCTGACCACCGTTGTGCAGCGCCGCCCCAATTTACGAACCCCGTTTCCCGACGATTTTGTCGCCCGCCTGACGGGCCGCCGGGTGAACCAGCTGACCCGGCGGGCAAAATATGTTGTCGCCTATCTGGATGACGGGCAGGTATTGCTGATCCATCTTGGCATGTCGGGGCGGATGACCGTGATTGAACCGGCGGGCGTTGACGGTGCACTTCCTGTTGCGGGTAAACATGACCATGTTGATTTTGTCATGGAGACCGGTGTTTTGGTCCGGTTTAACGACCCCAGGCGGTTCGGCCTGATGGCTCTGTCGCATATTGATGAATTAGCGACCCTTCCGATGTTAGCGGGAATCGGCCCTGAACCGTTGGGCAACCAGTTTAATGCCCAGATGCTGGCCGATGCGCTGGCAAAACGCAAAAGCCCGATCAAGACGACATTGTTAGATCAGCGGCTGGTGGCGGGGCTTGGCAATATATATGTGTGCGAAGCCTTGTTTCGGTCGCGAATCGACCCTGTCCGTGCAGCCAACAGCCTGACACCCGCCGAAACAGACCTTTTATATCGCGAGATTCGGGACGTTTTGGAAGATGCAATCAGGGCGGGCGGGTCTTCGTTGCGCGATCATCGTCAGGCCAATGGCGAGTTGGGATATTTTCAGCATAATTTTCGTATTTATGGCCGTGAAGGCGAACCTTGCATTGCCCCGGAATGCGATGGCACGGTGGGGCGGCTGGTGCAGGGTGGGCGGTCGACATTTTTTTGTGCCAAATGCCAGCATTAAAGCATATTTCCTTTAATATGGCCCATTTTGTTTAATTTTGGCGTGTCGTTTGGCAAGGCACAGCGCGCGGCGCGATGCG
>TARA_R110002033_G_scaffold29181_1_pt1 | contig 50204 bp, 42 predicted proteins | sample TARA_R110002033 | Tara Oceans TARA_R110002033 (sample SAMEA4397051) | marine metagenome | biome: Polar Biome; feature: [SRF] surface water layer (ENVO:00010504); material: water (ENVO:00002006), including particulate matter (ENVO:01000060) such as... | depth 5 m
TCGTGCTTTAGCGCGTCAGGGACTTGGATTTGGTGTTATCAGATTGTTTTACGGCCTAAAGGCCGACCTACAAGTGATTGGTTGTTATCATTTTTTGTAGGTCGTGCTTTAGCGCGTCAGGGACTTGGATTTGGTGTTATCAGATTGTTTTACGGCCTAAAGGCCGACCTACAAGTGATTGGTTGTTATCATTTTTTGTAGGTCGTGCTTTAGCGCGTCAAGGGTTTGAATTTGATGCTATCAGATTGTTTTACGGCCTGAAGGCCGACCTACATTAGAGCGAGTAGGAGCGATTCAACTTCGAGCAGCGGCGATCCATTCCAGCACTTGGAACTTGGTATTTTCAATATGAGAGCAGAGCTTGTCTGCGGCTGCATTGACGTTTCGTTGGCGAGCTAGCATTAGTAAATCGCTATGATCTTGCTGGGCGCTTTTTGACTTATTCAACTGATCAATGTGCATACTCACATAGCGATTGGATTGTAAGCTTGCACGCTCTAATAAGTTACTTGTGAGTTTCCTGTCGGAAGCAGCATAAAGTGCACTATGAAACCTTGCATTTAAAGGCCCCCAAGCCGCGACATCGCCACTTTGATAGGACAATTCCATCTCTTTAAGAAGGGCTTCACACAGCTCAAAATGTTCGTCTTGCATCAAGGGGATAGCACGAGTGAAAAGATCCACCTCTAGCATCATTCGTACATCAAAGATTTCAGCGATTTCTTCTAAAGTATGTTTGGTCACGGTGGCACCACGGTTGTTGGTAAACACCACCAGCCCTTCTGCATCAAGACGCTTCAACGCTTCACGAATTGGCATGCGCGAGACATCGTATTCTTCCGCCAATAACTCCTGACGAATGAGTTCACCTTCAGCAAGGTCACCAGACAAAATACGCTGACGCAAATCTGCCGCAATAATATCGGGAAAACTCTGACGAACCACAGCTCTTTTCTGCGCCAATCTCTTACTCCTTCGTGAACTAAGCCTTCGCGGCCTAAACACTTCACAATCTAAAGTGTGGAAGATTGACCTATTATACGCAAAAGCGCCGCTAACGTGAGGTTAACGGCGCTTTTTTTATAGCTCATATCTTAAATTATTTTAAGCCGATCGATGCATTTAGAACGTAAGATTACCTGTCACGCTATAAGTACGGCCTAGGGCAGGGTAACGACCAACAGGACTGGTATCAACGCCGCGGAAGTAGTATTCCTTATCAAATACGTTATTCACAGCCACATCAATACTCAACTTAGTTTTACCCGCTTCATAAAGATCTTTGCTGACGTTAAGATTCCAAACCGTATAAGACGGAATTTTACCTGTCGATCCATTAGCATCTTCCTCAGTCGTGTTACTCGCATCTGAGAAAGCGTCACTGTAGTAATAACCAGACACAGTAGATTGGTAACCAGCAAAGTTATAACTCGCATCCCAAGAAAGCTGATGTTTTGAAGCGTCAATCAGCTGATTACCTTTATTCGCACCTTCTTCATAAGTCGCATCTAGGTATGTATAAGCCAAACCTAAACTCAAGTCAGGCAAAGATTCTGGCCCATAGCGACCGGATAACTCAACGCCTTGGTGAAGAGTTTTACCCGCATTTTCAAAGGTTTGTTCGCCAGCAATCCATTCCAGCTGATCTTTATAATCAATTCGATACAAAGCAACATTAAAAGCGTTTCGTCCATGGGTATAACGCGCGCCGACTTCATAGTTCCAGGACAATTCGCCGTCTTTATTTCCATCGCCACGGATTGATGAAATCTGCGGTGCACGCAAGGATTTTTGTGCATTGCCGTAAGACACCCAGTCATCCGTCAAGCTATAAGCAACCGTCAATCCAGGTAAGGCTTCGTTAATCTGATTGCTTCTCTGTTCCTTGGTCGTACCATTATCTTGATAATTCATATGAACCGATTCAAAACGGACACCTGGTGTGACTTTCAAGCGATTATTCATCAAACCAACTTCATCACTCACATAAGCTGCAACCGCATCCGTATCCATTTGCCAATCACGAGGTACCGTTACCGCACCTGTAGAAATTGAAGTTTGGCGTAATTGATAATCGATGTCTTCGTTCACATAACGCATACCTACAATAAGGTTTTGCGTCACTGACTCAGGTGAACCAAATGCCACAGATAATTTGGGCTCCACCCCAAACACGTTGAATTCACGAGGCGAGTTACGGATATCAGTAGAAGCAAACCGTGGATCAGACCAAGCTACGCCAGAAGTTCCGTTGTAACCCCATACAAAATTGCGTGTATCACGATGACCAAAGGTCAGTACTTCAAATTGCGCGGCGTTGCCCCAGTCTAAATCTTGTAAGAACTTTAAATGCCAACGTGTGGCATCGGCTTCATAAGTATCGTTGGTTCGCTGAGACTGCGTTCTATCTTCTTTATATGCTTGTGGCGATAACGCTCCCGGCATTTGCGTATCGGCATCATAACGCTGTACAAACGCCTGTAGTTCCTGAGTATCACTGATTAACCAATCAGTTTTAATTTGGAAATTCTGGATATCGGTATCAGAGTGATCTCGAGCACTTTCACCATTTTGAGTATTTGCTTCAATCTGTATAGCAAAATCATCCGTCACCCAACCGCCAGTACGTAAATACAAGTTATTCAGCATATTACTGCTGTGCTCAAATCCAGTGATTCTATTGCTAATTTTCGACTCCCATTCTCTCGGAATTGACTTAGTCACCAAGTTAATCACACCGCCGACGTTATTAGGACCATATTGAACCGCAGCCCCACCGCGAACCACATCAATACGCTCTAATGATGACAAGGTTGCAGGGAAAACGGACTGTCCAGTGTGACCGTAAGGTGCGAGTGTTAATGGCACTCCATCCATTAAAAACTGAGCTTGTCCACTACGGCTGGCACTCAAACAATTTTCTGATTTATAGCTCATAGCTGTAACTGACCATGAACTCAGCTGGTGAGCCGTAGCCAATCGAGTTGATACCTGATGTGCCATCTGTGGAGCCTAGGTAATACTTTTCATCAAAAATGTTGTATGCATTAAATTGCACACGATGTTTGCCGGTTTGATAAGACGCCATGGCGTTGACTGTGGTGTAGTCGCCTAGATCTACTGCTTCGTTGTTACCAGCGTAGCGGTCTCCCACATATTTCACGCTGCCGCCAAAACGCCATGTATCGTTAAGTTGATAAGTCGTGCCTAGAGAAATAAGCTGATCGGACACATCGTTTGGTTTTTTACCTGTGTCGCGATCTTCTGCATCAAGGTAGGTATAACTAGCCGTTGCGCTTAATTGCTTGGTTAATTGTCCACGAGCTTCAAGTTCGATCCCTCGATGGCGCTCTTGGTTTTTGTTGACAATAAAGCCGTTCGTGTCAGTTTGAGGCTGCTCTTGATCAATTTGGAACACTGCCGCATTTAACATTAAAGCGTCATCAAGCAAGTAAGCTTTAACCCCCACTTCTTTTAATTTCGTGGAGTAGAATTCAGCAAGCGTAGGGCTAATAAAGCTACCGCCATAAGGTAACTGCCATGATTTGGCGAAGGTTGTATAAGCTGACATATTGTCGGTAATACGATAAACCGCACCAAGACGATAACTAGTCTTATCATCGTCATTATTACTTTTAACACCGGCTGCTGTCGTTTGATCTAAATCCATATGATCTTGACGAATATTCCCGGTGAATGACCAATCACCTAGCGTAACAATATCTTGGACATATAAACCGATGGTTTTAGTCGTATTCTCTCGAGAGGCGGGAAAGCCTGGGCTAGCAACGTTATCTGCTATAGGGTCATCAATGCTTTTTGCTGGCAAACTTTGATTTCTTAAGTTCAAATCAATATCGATTTGATTGTAATCTGCACCAAATAATAATTGCTGATTGCCTACATCCCATTTCAACTCGGACTGAAGTGTCGCCGTGGTACGAGGGTCGTAGCCAAAATCGTTCACCGTTTGAGCCACTGTATTGGCACTGGTTACTGCTGATGTGGTTTGTCGAGTGCCTTGTTGCTCCAAAGTCACTCTTGTAAAGGCAACTCGATTGTTCCATGTAATATCAGGACCAAACTTAAGCTCATCGTCTATCGCTACTCTAACGCTGTCAGATTCTTGGTAATCGTTTTTACTACCAAAAAATGTGTGACGAGAGACATCCACTGGCTTGCCATCTTTAGATGGTATGCCGCGATAAGGCACAAGGTTTTGATGCATGACTTCGATATCTAAATTGACCGTATGATCATCCGATGGCTTAAATTGAAATGTTGGAGCGATAAAATAATCGTCTGAATTAACATAATCGACAAAAGAGTTCGAACGACGTACTTCTACGTTAAGGCGGCCATTAATGGTGTCGGTTAATTTAGTTGACGTATCGATTGAGCCTGAGAACTTATCGTTACTGCCATAGCTGGTGGATAAGCGCGTAAATTCATCGCCATTGGCTCGTTTTGTAACTAGGTTAATAATACCGCCGGCGGAGCCTCGTCCGTACAAGGCTCCAGCAGGGCCTTTGACTATTTCTACCTGTTCTACGTTGGCTAAACTACGATACGACTGCAAATTACCATCGTCTCTTAAGCCATCTCGGTAAATATCTCGAATCGCATCAAAACCCCGAATCACAAACTGATCTCGGCTGCCTTCACCCAGCGTATTATTAACACCCGCAACACCATCTAATGCGTCAACAAGTCTGACCGCACCACGATCTTTCATTTCTGTATCCGTTACAACGGATACAGATTGTGGAATATCTAACCATTCAGCATCAGATTTGCTACCCGATGTCGGTAATTCCTGCGCATACCCTTTATAACCTTGAACCACCAAAGAAATAACTTCATCTGGCACAGATTCAGATAAACCTCCAACATTACCGTCTTGAGCGAGGGCAGAAAAAGAAGCCAAAGAAATAGCGACAGCCAAAGGCGTCAAAATGAAAGATTTGATTATCATTATTGTTTTCCACAAATATTGAATATTGAGATGAAATGCGTAGGACAAGTAAACTTACATACATTTACTTTTCGATAATAAGAACACATATCATTATTATTTACAAACAGAAATGGCACGTTGCAACTTGCGCAACATGTTTTACAAAAGAAAATATAAAGTGAGTAGAATCAGGGTAAACGCCATTTGAGGAGGTAATAGATTAATAAATAATGATTTTAGGGGGACAGAACCCGGTTGAGATCTTTAGCTATCCCTTCTGCAGCAAGAATGCCTCGGTTTAAAGACCATAACTCGGGCGAGACTTTGATAAGTTGATTTTTCTTCTCTGCGGTAAGTAACTGAAACAATGGGTTAGTACGCCAATCATCCAGGACCGTGTGATTTCCATATGAGCCGATCAACAACCAATTAGGATTCACCTTGAGTAATAATTCTAGGCTATTGGCTAAATATGGCATGTTGCCATCATCAGGAATTGGACTGGCTAATCCCAGAGCATTTAACACCCCGCCAGCGTATGAGTCTGGCCCATGCAACCACATGCCCCGAGCACTAACAATCGCAAACTGTACACTTCCGACCGACGTCATTTTTTCAAATACCTTTCGATAGCTAGCCATGATGGCTTTATGTTCGCTAAGCCTTGCCTGCATTTCTGCGTTTTTATTAACAATAATTCCAATCTTTTCAGCAGACGCAAGACTGTCTAAATAGCTTTCACCACGGCTTTTTAGCAGCAAAGTTGGGGCAATGCGGGATAGATTATCGTAAGCCGCCGCGTGCCGCTGAAAATCCGCGATAATTAAGTCTGGCTGTAGTTCGGCAATTCTCTCCATACTTGGTTGTGATCGCATTCCTAGAGAGGTCCAAGGTTTCAGTTTCGCCTTAACTTCTGGGAGTAAATTATTAGGGTCATTATCATCCGCAATGCCAATTGGAGAGAGACCAACCGCAACAAGCGCATCCACAAAAGACAACTCTAAAACAACAATGCGCTTAGGCTCGCTGGGAAGCGTAAAAGTACCATTTTCATCTTGAATGCTTGGATAGGCCCAAGAAGATAATGACAATAAAAGAGAAATTACATAAATAGATACATGGCGAAACAGCATAAGACGGCTCTTTTTTTGATATCGCATCATATTTCAAAAGAGAATCGCTATCAATTTCATTTTTAACAACGAAATAATCCATTTGGCATTCAGAAAGCTTTCATTGCTCCACTTACAACTTTTATTAAAAACCTTCGCACTAACGCTAACAGCCTAATGTTTGAATAACATCAAACATTGAGTTGATAGCTTCTCATTTTTCAAACTGTAGCCATTGCCTACTATCGATTGGTATTAAAAGTGCAGCGTTTCGAAGCGCACTTACTAACCATTCTCCGCAGTCTAGTCTGGAGTGTTTTATGACAGCGATACTATCTCAACCTTCTCTACTTAAAAGCCGCTCGTACGTTGGTGGCGAATGGGTAGAAGCCAAGTCTGGCAAGACCTTCGCAATTACAAACCCAGCGAATGGCGAACACATTATCGATGTTGCGGATTTAGGCGCAGACGAGACAACACAAGCTGTTGAAGCGGCTGAAAAAGCGCAGAAAGAATGGCAAGGCCGCACGGCGAAAGAACGCGCGACACTATTGCGTCGTTGGAACCAACTCATTCTGGACAACCAAGACGACTTAGCGACATTGATGACCTTGGAGCAAGGCAAACCGTTTGCTGAGGCAAAAGGCGAAGTGGCTTATGGCGCGTCTTTTATTGATTGGTTTGCTGACGAAGCTCGTCGTTTAAATGGCGATGTGATTCCTACTTTCGCCAAAGACAAGCGTGTATTGACCATCAAACAGCCTATTGGTGTCGTGGCGGCAATTACGCCATGGAATTTTCCAATCGCCATGATCACTCGTAAAGCCGGTCCTGCGCTTGCAGCAGGTTGTGCGATTGTGATCAAGCCTTCAGACGAAACGCCTTTGTGTGCGTTGGCTCTGGCTGAACTTGCGCATCAAGCGGGCATTCCAGCAGGCGTATTGAACGTGGTTGTTGGTAAAGATGCGAAAGCGATTGGTGGCGTATTAACAGGCCATCCAACCGTACGTAAATTGTCTTTCACAGGTTCTACACCAGTCGGCAAATTGTTGCTATCTCAGTGCGCGCAAACCGTTAAACGTACTTCGATGGAGCTAGGCGGTAACGCACCTTTCATCGTGTTTGATGACGCTGATCTGGATGCCGCAGTAGAAGGCGCGATTGCGTCTAAATACCGTAATGCAGGCCAAACCTGTGTTTGCGCAAACCGAATTTTAGTGCAAGAAGGCGTGTACGATGCGTTTGCAGAGAAGTTGGCTAAACGTGTTGCCACATTCAAAACTGGCGATGGTTTTGCTGAAGGCGTCAACATTGGTCCACTTATCAATCCAGCGGCGATCAGCAAAGTAGAACAACTTGTTGGCGACGCTATAGCAAAAGGCGCGAAAGCGCTAATCGGTGGCTCAAAAGCCACGGCTGCTGGCGCACAGTTCTTCGAACCAACCATTCTGACTGGCGTTACCGAAGACATGGACATTTTCTCTAACGAGATCTTTGGCCCAGTTGCTCCGCTATTCAAATTTAAAACCGAAGACGAAGCCGTTGCCATGGCAAACAATACCCCATTTGGCTTGGCGTCTTACTTCTATTCCCAAAATATTGCGCGTATCTGGCGTGTTTCTGAAGCTTTGGAATACGGCATGGTGGGCATCAACGAAGGCATTATTTCCAGTGAAGTTGCGCCATTCGGCGGTGTGAAAGAATCTGGTAGTGGCCGTGAAGGTTCTCAGTACGGCATCGACGAATACGTTGAAATCAAATACTTGTGCATGGGCGGCTTGGCGTAAGGTTCTACCTTACTCAACCTCTCTTATCTAAATTAACAAGCGGTGCTGGCGCCGCTTCATGTACATAGAGCTTGCTCTAAAGGTGAAAGACAAAATGAAAAACGCTGATCTACAAAAACGCAAAGAAAGTGCCATCGCTCGTGGCCAAGCTAACATGGCACCAGTGTATGTTGACCGTGCTCTAAACGCAGAAATTTGGGACGTGGAAGGCAAGCGCTATATCGACTTTGGTGCAGGTATCGCCGTCGTTAACACGGGCCATAACCATCCAAAAGTAAAAGCTGCAACATTGGCGCAAATAGAGCGCTTCTGTCACACATGTGTGATGGTCAGCCCATACGAATCTGCTGTGGCGTTGGCTGAGAAGCTAAACGCAGCGGCGCCAGGTAATACGCCGAAAAAATCTATCTTCGTTACCACTGGCGCTGAAGCCGTAGAAAACTGTGTGAAGATTGCTCGCGCTCACACGAGTCGTCCTGGCATCATTGCGTTTAACGGTGGTTACCATGGCCGTACTAACATGACCATGGGATTAACCGGAAAGGTCAATCCATATAAAATCGGTTTTGGCCCTTTCCCAAGCGATATTTTCCATATCCCTTACCCAAATGATTACCTAGGTATCACTGAAGAAGAGGCGCTAGCGGATCTACAATTACGCTTTACTTGCGACATCGAGCCATCTCGCGTTGCTGCTATCATCATCGAGCCAGTTCAAGGCGAGGGTGGTTTCTACCAAGCATCATCAAGCTTCCTACAAAAACTTCGTAAGCTATGTGACGATCACGGTATGCTGTTAATCCTTGATGAAATTCAGTCTGGCTTTGCTCGTACAGGTACTATGTTTTGCCACGAACAAGCTGGTATAGAAGCCGATCTTATGACCACTGCAAAAGGCATTGCAGGCGGTATACCTTTAGCCGCTGTTGTCGGTAAAGCAGACATCATGGATGCGCCAATTCCTGGTGGTTTGGGTGGCACTTACGGTGGCTCTCCTATTGGTTGTGCGACTGGACTAGCCGTTTTTGATGTTATCGAAGAAGAGAAGCTATGCGAACGTGCGACGCTAATCGGCAAACGTTTTGTTGAGCATCTAAAAGCGCTTCAAGCTGACTTTCCAAACATTATCGGTGACGTACGTAACTCAGGCGCGATGATCGCAGTGGAATTCGTACATGACGGCGATGTGAATAAGCCTTATCCAGAGCTTGCGAAAAAACTGTCTGCAAAAGCGTCTGAAAATGGTTTAGTGCTTTTGTCTTGTGGTATTCGCGGCAACGTTATTCGTTTCTTACCCGCTTTGACCATCGAAATGGAGATCATTGACGAAGGCATGGAAATCTTCAAACGCTGCTTTAAAGAGCTTGTATAAGCTGCTTTATTTGAGTCGCTGTATTTGAACAGCTTTCTTTTTGATAAGTAACACTTCCGCTTGCAAGAATGATTCTTGCTCCAAGCCACTGTGGTAACACGGTGGCTTTTTTTATGCGGATTTTTTTATTTGCAGCGCTGAATGCTGAAGTTGAAAACAACAGTATTCATTAGATAATTTGAGAAATTACTGAGAATCTTTGGATCGTGTGTCTTCACGTTCCGTGTAGGGTGGAAGCCCCATATCGCGGCGCAGATAAGCCGGTAGATGTCGAGTCATAGCCATTTGCCTTCTCATGACACGTCTGGCTTTTTGTGCTTGATACTTACTCTTTAGCAACTCATAGCTTGCTACTATTTTCTGATTCAACCACAACAATAACGTCCACATACTCACACCTCCTGCTGATAAGAGCTTTATTGTGTCGCTAAAAAGAGGTAAAAACGAATGCTATATTCTTACAAATAAGATTAGAAAATCTTATGGGTTTTATTTTGGATACTAGCCTATGAGCAATCGCGTTACTCACCTCAAAGCAGCACATTATTTTTCGGTGGCAAGCCAGACATTGAGCTACACCAAAGCCGCAAAGCAACTGCATGTATCACAAGCGGCTGTGAGCCAGCAAATTCGTTTATTAGAAAATTATCTTGGTGTAGTGCTGTTCTACCGCTCTGGTCGCGACATGCGCCTCACCAGCCAAGGACAAGTTCTAGCAGAACATCTAGATCAAGCGTTTGAACATATAGGAAAAGGCTTAGAAAGCGTTAAACTCGAACCGCTTGAAGGAACATTGCTCGTTTCAGGACTACAAAGCTTTGTGTCCTTATGGTTGATGCCAAAGTTATGGCGCTTTTCCCACTTACACCAAAATATCAACGTCAAACTGTTCTCTTCTGATGAGCGCGAAGACATCCACTCGGGCAAAATCGATATTAGTATTGATAACCTTATTAATCATCAAGATAATATTTCTCAGAGCCTGCTTTTATCTTCCGATATCATTCCAATTTGCGCACCAGAATTAGCGAAAAGCATCTCATTTGAACATCCGACAGATTTACTCAAATGCTGGCTTATACAAGTCGATACACCTATTTATCGTTGGGAAGCATGGTTTGCAGAGCAACAGATCTCGCCACTGCGCAGTAAAAAATTACTCTGGGCAGAAGTGAACTCTTGGTACATGGGAATAAGCGCGGTAAAAGCGGGTCACGGTGTATTCTTATGCCCAAGGTTTATGGTGCAAGAAGAGCTAGAGCAAGGAGTACTAGTACAAGCTTTCCCTCATTTGCTAAGTAATAAGATTAACTTTTACGTCAACTTCGCGAAAAACTCGCCGAGAAGAGCTCGAATTGAAGCCTTTGTCGATTGGTTAAGAGAAGAAAGTAACGGACAGAATGATGCTCCCATAAAAACAGGTCCTCACCAGTCACTGCCTTGGCCTTAATTAAAACCAGGTACAGTCTTATTAAAAAACATCAATAAGGTGCAGAAATTAGCTCTTCTACCGTCTGATGTAACACTTTCAGGAATAATTCGCGGGGTTTGTTAGGTTGGGTGGTTTTTTTGCAAATCACGGCAACGCCTAAGGTGTAAGAGCGGTTTTCTGGTGCTACGGCAACGATTTGTCCGGACTCAACATATGATTCAGCATAGCGTTCAGGTAAGAAACCTATGTATCGACCCGATAGGATCAAGGCTAAGCGGCTGTCATAGAAATACGAGATCGCCGTGAGGTTCATCTGGGAAATCTGTTCGCTGACCGCTTCATGTGGTTTTAATCCAGCGTGAGTAGCAGGATATTTGTCCACTTTTTCGTCTTGGTCTTCAACGGACATAGTGGCTAATGGATGATCCTTCCCGCAATACAGGTAACAATCGTCGCTGTATAAATGTACGTAACTTAAACCGTCCAGTTTGCGATGATAGGGAATAAAACCTATATCGGCTTCATCATTCAAAATCATGCGCTCAATGTTAGACATAGAAGACACGTTCGTGGTGATCAATACTTCTGGGGCTTCAGTCGAAAATCGCTGGATCATTTCTGGGAAATGGCTACGAGGATCAAGACTCACTTTATCGGAAAGGGCAAGACGCAGTTTGCCGGTTAAGCTGGCATTTAGGTTGTTTACCGTGGTTCGAAAGGCATCTAATGATTCGAGTAGATTCTCGGTCATTTTATAGATGATGACGCCTTCTTCCGTGAGAGAAAATCCACCTCGCCCACGTTTACACAAGACGAGGTTCAGGCGCGCTTCTAGATTGGAGATGTGCAGGCTGATAGTTGATCGACCAATATTAAGAGAGGTTTCCGCAGCAGAAAAACCTCCGCAATCGACTACGGTTTTAAAGACTTTTAGCTGTTTGATCTCATAATCACCGACTTGCCCCAGTGAGTAATTTTTAACACTCATCACCTCTCCCCATGTGTACTGACATACATTTTATTATTCTAGGCCTGTGCAAACCAAACAATAGTTAGTTCGATGTGCGATATGGCTATGATACGACGAGCACAGGCCGCACATAATAAATGATCGTCGTAATTTAGTTCGTTGATTCTCTAACTTTACATTGATTTATGCGACTTTCATCCCCCTTTCTGCTTCTTTAAGGTAAGAGAAGTCGGTTACCGCAGCAAAATGTCTTCATGATGACGTTTTATGCATTCAGGATGATTCGTATCCGCTTGATTAAACCCTGAAATAAAGCGTCGAATTCTGGCCTTTCATTTCATTCTTCCAGCACATTATTTTGGCCTGTTTGTCTTGCTTGATAAACAGGCCTTTTTTGTCATTTTGATTGCTTCCCTTCTTTTCAGAAAGGGTCTAAAGGAGGTTGATATGTCCATCGCGTTATCCGTTCGTCAAAAGCTAATTGCTATTGTTGTTTTGGTTTGTATTGGGTACGCGGGGTTTGGCGCTTATTCCATTTATAACTTGTCGCAAATGTCGAATGCGTCCGACGATGCCACCGAGCTGAGCAGGCTAACCATTGAAGTCAAAGACGTTGAAATTGCTTTACTAAAATTTGAACGAGAAATGGCAACGCTTTCACCTGATAATGTTAATGCTATCAGCCAAACATTAGTAAGAATAAAAAACGAGACCGCCGCTGGATTTAGCATCAGAGCAGATTTACTCGATGCCGAAGGCAAGACGTTATTAGAGAATAGCCAAGCCTTACAGCCTAATTATTTATCGGCACTTGAAAGTCACCTGCAAAATTTAACCACCCTCGGGTTAAGCGGCGAAACTGGCGCGCTGGGGCGTTTAAACCAATCCGCACAAGCCTTAGCTGAACAACTCAAATCATTGGCAAGTTTTGCCTCCAGCTTTAAAGAAGTGAGAGCGAGAGAAAAAGACTTTCTTGCTTACAGCGATGCAGAACACCAAGCCGATTTACAGGCAGCTATTCAGGCACTTAGAAATAATGTTGATAACATAGGGTTTGGCGATGTATTTGGCCCAATGATCCAAACCTATGAGGATGCATTGGCGCCCGTTATTACCCTGTCTATTGCCTTAAAAGAACAGCAAAGCGAACTCGCATCATTAAGTAATCAATATACCCACGCCATGGATGAGAGCGCTAATTACCTGCAAAACACCTTACTAACTCAGGCGCAAATACGTTCATCAGAAACCGCCAAGCAAGCGCGCAGTTCTTTGGTCATTGCTTGTGTCTTACTTGCACTTGTTATCGGTCTTATTTTGTCGACGGTGATTCGCTCTTTAAATCGCAATCTAAAAGCCGTTTTAGCGATATTAAAAGAAGTGGCGCAAGGCAAACTGCACTCACGTAAGCAAACTCTCAATTCAAGCAATCCAGATGAGTTCCAGCAGCTTTTTATTGCCTCAAACCAAATGTCTGACAGTTTACGCTTGTTAATCAGTCATTTAATAAACAGCAACGAAAAGCTGGTGCTCACAGCCGATGAGTTGGACAGTGGTATTCAAATCATTGTCAGCGGCAGCGAGCGTATTCGTGATCGAAGTAACACTCTGGCCGCCTCTACAGAAGAAATATCCGCCACCGCAGATACGGTGCAATCCATGACACAAAACGTTCAAAGCGCAGCAAAACTGGCTTATGAATCCGCAACCAGTGGCGTGAGTGCGATGCGTGATGCCATGACCAGCATCAGCGACGTGGCGGAAACTATTCAAGACACCAATGAACGAGTCGCTCGTCTTGGTACGCTGTCTAAAGAGATTGACGTGGTTATCGATCTCATCGTCGGTGTGGCAGAGCAAACGAGCTTATTAGCACTTAATGCAGCAATAGAAGCGGCTCGCGCTGGGGAAGCAGGGCGAGGTTTTGCCGTGGTGGCCGATGAGGTCAAAACACTGTCTGAGCAAACAGTCAAAGCTTCGGGCAGCATCACCGAAAAAGTCGAAAACATTCAGAAGGAAACTCAAGCTGTCATTGATGCCATGACGTTGAGCCTAAGTAAAGTTGGCCGCAGTAAAGAGCAAGGCGAAAACGCTGTCTTGACGATTCATCAAGTCGAGCAAAATACCCTAGAGGCAATGAACAATACGCAAGAAATTACCCAAGCCATTAAAGAGGTCGCATTGACGACAGCACAAATGGCACAAGACATGGACATCATTGCCCATGACATTAAAGACAACCACAGTGCCACTCAATCTATTCAGATGGCAAATAAAAATGTTCACCACCAAACCAAAGAATTAGCCGACCAAATCCAAGGTTTTGACGTGGCTTAACAGTCAAAATCCTTGAAAAGGGCTTCCACTAAAAATCACGAAGCCCCAATTTGGGGCGGTAATAAATTACAAGCAAAAGACTCGACTGCATATTTAAAAAAGCAAAAAAAATGCACGTTTTCAACATCATAGATCAATAATATTCACACTATTGGTGCATTCAACTAATCTATTTTTTGCACCGATTTAGATCATTGAGCCTCTTTATTGTGCACTCTATTTCAGTTAGTTATATGATTTATAACAAATTTTGGCTTTTTGGATTGTTTGATGCTCACAAAACTTTAGATAGATTTTGTGAGCTTTATTGCTCTTAGGCTTTTTGAAAGTATCGAGTACAAGGTGTCACAACCACAAAGGCGTGACTTTTTTATGCACTTTTGCTCTCGAGGTAGCTCAATGATTAAGGCGATACTAAAAGTAAAAAAACGATTGGTTGTAAGTTCTCTAGCGGTGGCCCTTGGATTAGGCGCTGTCGCTTCTTCTGCTAACGCTGCAGAATATAACTGGCGCTTCGCTAACCTATACAGCCGTGGTTCTGCCTTCGGTGCTGTGTATGAAGATTTAGCAAAAAACATTGAGACTATGTCCGACGGCCGCATCAAGGTACAAGTTCTTTATGACGGTGAAGGTGTTGGTTCTTCTGGTATTTTTGGTGCAGTAAAAACAGGCCTAATTACTATGGGCGCGACGTTCCAATCTTTGAACGCAGGCGAACTTCCAGCTGGTTTGGTTGAGATTGGCCTACCTGGTGGCACAAGTGATGTTGGTGAGCTAACTACCTTGTTCCAAGAAAAAGGCTGGGCGCCAATTCTTAAAAAAGCGTACGGCGACCAAGGTCTAGTTTGGCTTGACCCTTACATTCAGCCAGCGGTTTACGTTATCACTAAGAAACCAATCAATTCTATTGAAGACTTCCAAGGCTTGAAAATCCGAGCGCCAGGCGCATACGGTAAGTTCCTACGTAACCTAGGCGCTTCTCCTGTTTCTCTTGCTTGGTCTGAGATCTACACAAGTCTTTCAACTGGCGTAATCGACGGTTCTATCGGTTCTAACATGATCGACCACCGCGATGGTAACCACGTTGAAGTAGCGAAATACATGTACCCACTTCCTCTAGCTGGTGCACAAGTGTTACCTATTATCGTTAACCAAAGTGCTTGGAACAAACTTCCAGCAGATCTAAAAGCCATTGTTAAAGCGGCGACAACCGTTCACGCTCAAGAGCAAATGACAAAATCTAGACTTTGGGAATCTGAAGCAATTGCTGACATGGAAGCGAAAGGCCTTCAGTGGAGCCCTGAGCCAAGTGCAGCAGATAAAGCAGCATGGAAAGATGCAGGTTCTAAACTTTGGGATGAGTACGCAGCTGCAGACAAATACAGCAAAGAGTTGATTGACGTTCTTCGTAAAGAGCAGAAATAATCTACTCAGTAATAACTAAAACGGCCTTCACCAAGAAGGCCGTTTTACTTTTTCGATCCATCCTTACAGGTACAAAACAATGATAATGACTGCGATTAGGCGCTATTGTCTTGGAGTCCACGCGTTGGTGGCTTTCATTGGGAATTCCGTTTCCTATCTTATGCCAGTATTAGCATTTGTCGTTGCTTTCGAGGTTTTCTCTCGTTACATCTTAGATAGCCCAACCATTTGGGCCTACGACACTTCGTTATTTATCTTTGGTTATATTGCGGCATTAGGCGGCGCTTATGCCCAACAGCAACGTGCCCACATCAATGTCGATATCCTTTACAACAAAGTCTCAGCTCGAACGAAAAGCATATTTAACCTATTTTCATTCGCACTCGCCATGTTCTTTATGGTTATCGTCTGCAAAATGAGCATAGGTAAGTTTGAAGAAGCACTCGAGTTTAACTACCGTCGTCAAAGTGAATGGGCTCCTCACATGCATCATTATTGGCTAATGATGGCAATCGCTAGTGTGCTACTTATTCTGCAACTTTCCAGCGATTGGATTGATTCATTACACCAAGCCATTACTGGTAAACCCTTATTACCAGAAGCACCGGCAGAACAAGAGGAAGCCGCACAATGATTAGTATCGAATTATTAACGGCTATTTTATTCGCCTGCATCATAGCATCGTTTGCCTTAGGCGCACCGGTTGGTTTAGCGCTTGGCGGTATCGCGATGGGCATAGGTTATATGACCTGGGGCGATGCGTTATTTAACGTTATTCCTACCACGCTAGAATCCACGCATTTTAGTTTTATCCTACTTGCCATCCCTTTGTATATTTACATGGGTCAATTGCTCACTCGATCTGGCATTGGCGATGCCATGTTTAACGCCAGCCAAATGTTAATTGGTCGAGTACGTGGATCGTTGGCCATAAGCGTTATCGTGGTATGTTCGATGATTGGTGCCATGGTGGGTATCATTGGCGCAGGCATCATGACGTCAGGCAGTATCGCACTGCGTCCGATGCTGGAACGTGGCTATGATAAACGTCTCGCATTGGGCGTTATTATGGCGGGTGGCGGCTTAGGTATTTTGATTCCACCTAGCATCCCGATGATCATGTTTGCATCGTCTACGCAGAACTCAGTAGGGCGCATGTTTATCGGTGCCTTGATTCCAGCGCTTATCACTATCGTCTTGCTGATCGCTTACGTAGTGATTTCGTGTAAGTTAAACCCAAAGCGCGCGCCGATGGATGTGGTGCCAGAAGTACAGCCAACGCCAAAAGAAAAGTTCCTAACCGCTCGCGATGGCTTGTTGTCTCTGCTGCTGATTGTTGCCGTGCTTGGCAGTATCATCATGGGGATCGCAACACCAACTGAATCTGGTGCTATCGGTGTAGTTGGTGCCATTGTTCTAGCTATTTTCTTTAAACGCTTCAAACCGCGCATGGTACAAAAAGCGGGGATGCAAGCCGCGTTGCTAGTCAGTGTGGCGATGTGGATTATTGTTGGTGCGTCGGTGTTCAGTAACTTCCATTTGCTGATGGGCGTGCAAAACATGGTGGCTGGTTTCACTCAAGATTTGGGTTTACCGCCAATCGTCGTCATCATGTTGTTCCAATTAATCATGCTGTTGCTGGGCTTCATTATCGATGAATTTATCATCGTCTTAATGTGTGCGCCCATCTTTACGCCGATCGCTGTATCGCTCGGTTATGATCCAATTTGGTTTGGTATCTTGATGATTCTAAACATTGAGATCGCCGTACAAACGCCGCCTTATGGTTTTGCCTTATTCTACCTAAAAGGCATCGCACCTCCGGGCATCACCATGTTGGATATTTACAAATCTATCCTTCCATTTGTGCTGTTAAAACTTTTCGTCTTGATCATCGTAATGATGTTCCCAGAATTGGTAACTTGGTTGCCTAGCCAATTAATGGACTCATAACTTTCATCTAATTCGTAACGGTTGCTCATTATCATTAGAAAGGAACAAAGCCAGTGCGAAATACACTGGCTTTGTTGTTTGTATGGACGGTGATCTTTTCATAAATCAATATCGCTTCAATATCAAAGCCGCGTTTACACCACCAAAACCAAAGCCATTACACAACACGTACTCGACACTTTTTTCACGTGAAACCAATGGGATAAGATCCAAGTCGGCCATGCTGTCTTCTGGATTCTCAAGGTTTAACGTCGGAGGCAAAATGCCAGTGATTAACGCCTGCGCACTGAAAATAGTTTCTACGCCACCCGCAGCTCCCAACAAATGACCTGTCGCGGACTTAGTTGAAGAGATCGCCACCTCTGTGACTTTTTCACCAAACACTCGACGCAAGGCGTTAATCTCACCTCGATCACCAACCGGTGTAGATGTCGCATGCGCATTCACGTAGCCAATTTGATCAACTGAAATACCCGCCATGGTCAGAGCCGTTTGCATAGCACGAGCAGCACCTTCGCCATTTTCTGGGCCAGACGTAAGATGATAAGCATCCGCACTGGTGCCGTAACCAACGATTTCAGCCAATGGTGTCGCGCCTCGAGACAAGGCATGCTCAAGGGTTTCTAGTACCACTAAGCCAGCACCTTCGCCCATAACAAAGCCTTCACGATCTTTATCAAAAGGACGAGAAGCTTTAGCTGGAGCATCATTTCGCGTAGAAAGCGCCTTCAAGGCACCAAAGCCAGCAAGAGACAATGGATCGATGCAGGCTTCTGTACCTCCTGCCAACGCCACTTTTGCTTCTCCCGTACGCAATAGACGCATTGCATCGCCAATAGCTTGTACGCCCGCCGCACAAGCTGTCACCGGAGTGCCAATCGGTCCTTTAAATCCATATTTAATCGAAACGTTACCTGCCGCAAGATTGGCAAGAAAGGCAGGAACCGTAAAAGGCGACAAACGTCGAGCACCTTGCTCTGTTAAAACAGATTGCGCATGAGTAATGGTCGGTAAGCCGCCAATCCCCGTTGCAATGATGGTTGCGGTTGCTTCTTGGTCTTCAGCAGTCGTTGGTCGCCAATCGGCTTGGGTTAATGCTTCTTCGGCTGCAGCCAGAGCAAATAATGTAAACAGATCGACACGTTTACGATCTTTAGGTGACAGATAGTCCGATTCATTCAAACCATTAGCTTGTTCCGTATGACTTGGAACTTGTCCCGCAATATGAGTGCTTAGCCCTTCCGACAAAGTCGTCGGTAACAAACGAATGCCAGATTCACCACGAACCAATCGATCCCAGACAGAAGCCACACCTAAGCCAAGTGGTGAAACCAAGCCCATACCTGTAATAACAATACGTTCTTTAAGCGACATGAGATAACCCTCTTAAGTTTCAGCAGAAAGAAAGCCACCATGCTAAAGTGAGTCTATATATGATCAAGATAATATTTAGATTCCGATTTATACTGGGAGTCTCAATGGGATATACAGGAGCTCACCTAGGAGGTTTTAACTATGTCTTACACACCAAGACACAAAGAGCAAACTAGACAACGGATATTACAAGCCGCAGCAAAACTATTTTGCTCGAACGGCTTTGATCGCGTCACGCTTAACCAAATCATGCAAAAGGCCAACATGACACACGGTGCGTTTTATGCGCATTTTTCCGGCAAGAGCAGCCTGTATGAAGCGGCTATGCAGTTCGCCACCTCAAATGGTTTTTGGGCACGAAACGATAAAAAAACCGAAAGCAATGAAACCCATTTGAAAGCCTTGGTTACTCGATATTTAAGTTGGAGTCGTAACGACACAGAGCATCCCTCACCACTGGAGTTTTTGGTTACTGATGCCGCCCACAAAGAAGAGAAAGTTCGCCAAGCCTATCAAGCTTGTTTTGACAGTCTGGTTGACCGTCTTGCAGGGATTCTAAAAAAACGTGGTAGCCAAGAAGCCGAAGCACTTGCAGAAGAGACCGTCGTGTCCTTAGTGGGAACCGTCGCCATCGCACGGTCTTTTGCGCAACCGCTGCAAAGTGACTTTTTAAAACGCGCCCAAGAACGCATCGTCAATCGACTTAACAGCGGATTAAAAAATAGCGTGCCAGTGGAAGGTTAGAAGCAGGCTCACATTAATAAACCCAGCGAGGGAATACCTGTTTAAGTTCAGTAAGTACGGTTTCTTTCAAACTCTGAGCGGCTGTATAAACTGCGCCAGCATATCGGTCAAAAACCTTTCTCCAAAGTCTTCTTGTAGTCCTATTCGAACAATACCGGATACTTTAGGTTGTCGTAATGCCATCACCGCATCATCCTTCACAGCTAGCAAACGTTTAGCGTAGGAAAGCAGCTCTTCGCCAGCCGGAAGCAACACTAAGCTTCGTCCAGAACGTTTGACGATAGGTTGCCACTAACACACATTTATAAAGTCTCTCAATCACTTCACAAGGCGTTAACTGAATCGTTTTTAGTGCCTCAAAAAGACTGCTTCCAGATAATAAACCGCCTGACCGCAATTAGAGCAGGACTTTGGACGTCCTAGAATAAGTTATGGAATCCCAATTATTTATTCAAAAGAAGCAAGCCTAAAAACTGCGAAATACCTTAAAAAAGAAGTCATCCATATATCTAGAGACTCAAAGATTGCTGATATCATTGCGCAGGAAAAGTCGTTAGATATTTTTTCACGTGAAACAATCAGATAAGGCGTTTACGTTTAGGTAATGGAAGAGAAGGACAAGAAGAGTAACGCTTACTCTTCTTCCTCGTTTTCTAGATACCAGTTCATCACATACGGGGCGAGTTCAGCACCCGATACAAAGAAGTGACCATTGAGTAGGGTTTCTCTTTGGTTGTAACGAAATGGCTTTCCATCCGGTGTGACTAGCATTCCACCAGCGGCTTCAATGATGGCTTGCTGAGCGGCGGTGTCCCATTCACTTGTTGGGCCACGACGCAAATGCAAATCCGCAATCCCTTCGGCAATTCGACAGCCTTTAATTGAGCTGCCTTTTGGCAACTCTCGCACTTGCTCGTAACTTTGCTTTAATTTGTTTTTTAGCGAAGCTGGAAGAGCAGGACCATGGCTACGACTTGTCATAGCAATAATAGGTTCGCGAGGTTCACGTACGTTGATGCTTTCGTATTCATCACCTTGCCATTTAAACGCGCCTACTGGCAAATCTTGCCACGCTTTGGTTACACCAAAATAGCCTTCGGTTGTGGTCGGTAAATACACCACACCTAGAATGGGTGCACCGTTTTCAACCAAGGCGATATTAATACTGAATTCGCCATTACGCTTAATGAATTCTTTTGTACCGTCGAGCGGATCAACGATCCACAACATAGGCCATTTAGAACGCTCTTCAAACGTCACCTGACCTTCTTCAGAGCTCTCTTCTGAAAGAACAGGAATATTGGGTGTAAGTGCTTGCAAACCTGCTAGAATCACTTTGTGCGCAGCGAGATCAGCAGCGGTCACAGGACTATCATCCTGTTTTTGTTCAATGCCTAAATCTGCACGTTGATAAATATCCATGATCACATCGGCGGCATCGTGTATTATTTTTTGAAGAGCTTGAAAAATTGGGTGTTTACTAATGTCCTGCATAACAGCCTCAAATATGACAACAGAATAGGGTCAACGCATTCTTTATGAGTAAACCAGAAAAGCAGTCGGCACCACAAGCCGTTCGTTTAGATAAGTGGCTTTGGGCCGCACGTTTTTTTAAAACTCGTTCACTTTGTAAAGACGCCATCGATGGCGGCAAGGTGTCTTACAACGGAAGTAAAGGCAAAGCCAGCCGTAATGTGGAAATTGGTGCCTTAATTGGCATACGTGTTGGTTGGGATGAAAAGGTCGTCGAAATCAAAGACATCAGCGGCCAACGTCGTGGCGCACCTGAAGCACAATTGCTTTATGAGGAAACGCCACAGTCGATAGAAAAACGTGAAAAACGCGCTCTCGAAAACAAGTCTTTTGGTGGCCGAATTATGTCCGACCATAAGCCGAATAAAAAAGAGCGTCGTGATATTAAGCAGCTGAAGAAAGATATTTTTAGCGACATGTAATCTATATCTGATATCTCACATATCACGCATTTCATTTTATCTGCGTTTTATTATGAAAGAGAGAAGGTCTGCAACGTCACTTCAACAACGACAATAAAGGCCTTCTCGATTCTCCACACAGCCATACAATTCCAACTCCATTAACACCTGCATCATCAATCCTGCGTCCATTTTGCTTTGGCGAATCAAGGCATCAAAATCCATAGGCTGTGCTTCTTGTTCCATAATGACAATAACTGCCTTTGCGCTATCGGACGTAGATTCCGGCAAAGCATGCACCTGATTCGACACTAAAATAGGTGTGCTTCCAGCAGTTTGATTTCTATTTTCAGATGGTTGTTTTTTACTATTCTTGTTAGCGGTCGAGCTTTTAGCTGTCTTAATTATTTTAGTTATAGAAGCACAGGACAGTTCTGAGCACTCGGCTAAAATATCATCTACATGGCGAACCAAGGTGGCACCTTGTCGAAGTAACTGATGACAACCTTCTGATTGTGGGTCAATCAAACGACCGGGCAAGGCGAACACTTCTCGGTTCTGTTGGATGGCATAACTCGCACTGATCAATGATCCACTTTTGATAGAAGCCTCTGATACCAGCACGCCCATACTTAAACCACTGATAATTCGATTCCGCGGCGGAAACAGGTGAGGTCGCGGACTGGTTGATAGTGGGTATTCACTTATTAATGCGCCGCCTTTTTCTAGGATTTCTTTAAACATCTGGCGATTGTGGTGTGGGTAGCGGTGAAACAAGCCAGTTCCCATTACCGCAATAGTTGGTGTTGTCTTGTTATATAAAGCGCCTTGATGAGCTGCAGTATCGACACCCATAGCGCCGCCACTCACCACACAAATGCCACGAGCCGATAGTTGCTCGGCAAATTGAAAGGTGGCATCTCTTCCATAACGCGTACATTTGCGCGCTCCCACAATGCCGATTTTCGGCAATGACAAGGCATCTCGGTTACCTTCTACATAAAGAAACGCCGGCGCGACGGAGATCTCTTTTAACGCCGCGGGATAGTGTTCGTCTTCTTGCAGTACTAAGTGGTGATCGGCTTCTTCCAACCAAGCTAATGATTCATCACGTTTGGCTTCTTGTTCTTTAGTGAGTATGCCATTAGAAAAATAATCTATGGCCTGACGCGCTGTAATCTCTGGCCACTTTAACGCGATCAACAAATCATAAGTTATCTTCTCTGAGAAACTCGCGTCGTTTAGTTCTTCATTACTAAATAAGGGTAAGTTTTCAGCATTATCCATTGATGCATGATAATCAAGTTGACTGAGATAAGTATAAAGACGCGAGAGTCGAGATGGGCCAATGCCCGATAAGAAACTTAAGCATAACCAATCGGTTTTCGACAAACCAGAGGCATTAGAGGTAGACATGATAAGCAGCTTCCTTACGAGTTAAACATGGGCATTCCTTACCCAAACCATTACTTAAAATACAAAACCAAGAGCGAATAGTCATTGGCTATGTAGGCTATTCAATCATATTGGCCAAAAAACCGCCATGAGAAGACTGCTCAACGGCCAGACTTGCGTTACAATAGACGCAATGAAAAGAGTAGGAGAGAACGTCTCCGCTCATGAACAAAGACACATCGTTGGAAAAGATCATGGCTGTTTTAACTGTACTTGAATACCCAGACAAACGCTTACGCAAAATTGCTAAGCCAATTACCAAGTTCACTGATGAGCTGCAAACCAAAATCGACGACATGCTTGATACCATGTATGACGAGAACGGTTTGGGCTTGGCGGCGACACAAGTGGATTATCACCACCGTCTTGTGGTGATGGATTTTTCAGAAGAACGTAACGAGCCTATCGTTTTTATTAATCCAGAATTCGAAATTTTAGATGACGAGCCAAATGAATTCCAAGAAGGCTGTTTGTCTGTTCCTGGTTTTTACGAGCACATTTATCGTGCTGCGAAAGTAAGAGTCAAAGCATTAGACCGCAACGGCAAACCATTCACTTTGGAAGTCGATGAGCTAATGGCGGTTTGTGTTCAACATGAAGTTGATCACCTAGACGGCAAACTTATGGTCGATTATTTGACGCCTCTAAAGCGTAATCGTATTAAGAGCAAACTAGAAAAAGCCCATAAGCTAGCTCAAAAACAAGGTTAAGAAGACGACTCTTTTTAGCCAATAGATCATTGATACTCGTATTATAAAATCAGGCTTTGGCCTGATTTTTTGTTAAGGAACCTTTATGCCAACCTCACCACTTCGTATTGTTTTTGCTGGCACACCTGAATTCGCAGCTGCCAGCCTGCAAGCACTCTTAACAAACACAAAAGATTCAAATGCTGAAAACCAGTATCAGATCGTCGGCGTTTATACTCAGCCAGATCGTCCAGCAGGCCGTGGTCAAAAGCTAGTTCAGAGTCCTGTTAAGCAACTTGCTATCGCCAACGACATTCCAGTTTATCAGCCATTGAACTTCAAACAGGATGAAGACAAGGCACAACTCGCAGCGTTAGAAGCTGATCTTATGATTGTCGCCGCGTACGGAATTATCCTGCCAAAAGTGGTATTGGATACGCCTAAGTTTGGTTGCATCAACGTCCACGCTTCTTTACTTCCTCGCTGGCGCGGTGCTGCTCCTATCCATCGTTCGCTGATTGCTGGCGATAGCGAAACCGGCATCACCATAATGCAAATGGATGTTGGCTTGGATACTGGCGACATGTTGTTAAAAGCATACTGTGATATCAAACCAACAGACACCTCAGAAACGTTGCACGATCGCTTGGCGGTTCTTGGCGGAAGCGCACTAATTGAAGCTCTAGAAAAATTCAAAGCTGGCACATTGGTTCCTGAGCAACAAGATGAAAGCCTCACTTGCTACGCCGCCAAACTAACCAAGCAAGAGGGCGATGTGAACTGGTCATCTTCGGCAGAATTGATCGAGCGTCAAATTCGCGGTTTATCTCCTTGGCCTGTTGCTTACACCAACAGCCTTGCTGGTGTGATGAAAATCCATGCGGCACACATTGCCAGCGTAAGCGATGAAGCTTCCACACCAGGCGATATTTTGGTGGTTAGCAAAGAGGGTATTATCGTTGCCACTGGGCAAGGTTCTATCCTTATTACTGAGATCCAATTTGCGGGCGGCAAGCGCATGAAAGTGCAAGACGCCTTAAATGGTAAAAACAAAGCCGCCCTAGAAATTGGTCAGCGTCTTGGCGTTAATGAAAGTGAAAACAAGAGTGGGCAAACAGCATGAACCAATACGCCGAAAGCTTCCCATCTAAAACTAGCCAGCAAAGTGCTCGCCAAGTGGCGGTTACAGTCATTACTAATATTCTGCTTCAACAGGGTTCACTTAGTACGCAACTTGCTCGCCATCAAATAGATGTTGCAAGCGAACATGCACCAATGCTTAAAGAATTATGCTTTGGTGTATGTCGTCAGTACCCAAGACTAAACAGCATTGCCTTACATTTATTGGCGCATCCTTTTGAAGAAAAGGACACAGATTTATACGCTGTTTTACTTTTAGGTTTGTATCAATTAACCTACATGAACACCCCAGATCATGCGGCAGTAAATGAAACAGTAGAAGCGTGCCGGATCTTGAAAAAAGACTGGGCAACCAAGTTAATGAATGCAGTGCTACGTCGTTACCAAAGAGAAGCCGACGAAATAGTTGAGATTCTAGAAGCTCAACCTTCCGTAGAATTCAACATGCCGAAATGGCTGGTGAAGCGTTTTAATAAGCATTGGCCAGAGTATCTTGAAGACATTATCGAAGCAAGTAACACGCATCCGCCAATGTGCATTCGCGTAAATGACAGTCTGGTTTCACGTGAAACATACAAGGAGCAACTTGCTGATCTGGGTATAGACTCTGAAGATGGCGAATTTTCAGATTCAGCTTTGTACCTAAGAAATGCTGTTCGTGTTGGAGAGTTACCAGGTTTTGATGCAGGTTTTGTCAGCGTTCAAGATGAAGCCGCTCAGCTTTCAGCTCATATTTTATCGCCCAAAAACGGCGAAAAAGTATTGGATGCCTGTGCAGCACCTGGTGGAAAAACAGGGCACTTATTAGAGAAAGCCAACTCTGCTGGACTAAGTTCAATGGAACTCACTGCGGTTGAACTAGAGCCTTGGCGCATGGAAAAAATCGAATCCAATTTGGCACGCCTTGGCTATTCGGCGCAGTTGATCTGTGCAGATGCGAGTGATCTTGATGCATGGTGGGATGGCGAGCATTTCGATAAAATCCTACTCGACGTTCCTTGTACGGCAACAGGTGTTATTCGTCGTAACCCAGACATTAAGATCAATCGAAAACCAGCTGACATTGATGATCTCGTTATCATCCAGCGAGAGATTCTTAACAAGGTTTGGACAACGTTAAAATCTGGTGGCTTCATGTTGTACGCAACTTGTTCCTTGATGCCAGAAGAAAACGAACAACAAATCCAACACTTCTTAGCAAACCAAGAAGACGCGAAAGAAGTCGCGATCAATTCTTTAGCGCCTGACTTTGCGATGGAGTGGGGGATTCCTGTTAGTCATGGTAGACAACTATTTCCGCATGCAGATGGTCACGATGGTTTCTACTACTGCCTTCTTCAAAAAGCTTAAGCCGTCTAGTAAGTAGAAATAAAAAAACAGGCACAGATCATCTCAAGCAAATGACTGAAAAATAGGTCGTTTTATAAAAAAGCCCGACAAATTGTTTCACATGAAACACAGTTTGTTGGGCATTTTTTTGAGTTCAATTAATATTAGTCCATGCTGATAGCGAACTTGCCTCTCAGTTTCAACACTGGATAAGTAACAAAAGAAATCTCATTACATGATCATCCAAAATAATTACGAGTATTTATCAAGTTCAAGTTAAATAATTGTCCTTATGTGGGTAAACTTGCTCTACTTGATTCGAGCAAAAAATATGCACGCTCGATCAACCAAACAACTCAATTTTGACATTTGAATTAATACACTAAACAAAGAGCCGAAAAAATCACGCTCTAAGGCAGACTATGAAAATCATCATTATAGGCGCGGGGCAGGTTGGCGCCACGCTTGCGGAAAACTTGGCAAGTGAAGATAACGATATTACCGTCATTGATACAGATTTAACCCGCCTTAGAGAACTGCAAGATCGTCTCGACATTCAAACAGTTGAGGGCAGTGGCTCACACCCAGCTGTATTAGATCAAGCCGGTTGCAACGATGCTGACATGCTCATTGCGGTGAGCAACCAAGACGAAACCAATATGATCGCCTGTCAGATTGCTCACACCTTATTTAAAACACCGACTAAAATCGGTCGTGTCCGTTCTAGCGCTTATGCAAATTATCCAGAACTCTTTGTTGATTCAGCTATTCCAATGGATGTTCGTATCAGCCCAGAAAAAGAAGTGACTAAACATTTAAGCCGCTTGATTCGTTATCCAGGCGCGTTGCAGGTTATGGAATTTGCGGAAGGCAAAGTACAGTTAGTTGTAGTCAAAGCGGAAAAGGGTGGTCCACTGATCGATCAACCAATCAGCTTTTTGAAAGAACACATGCCGTCAATCCAAACTCGTATCGCAGCAATTTATCGTGACGGCAAATCTATTTCTCCTGACGGCAACACACACATTCGCGCCAACGACGAAGTCTTCTTTCTAACCGCTCAACGTGACGTATTAGATGTGATGAGTGAACTGCGTCCTTTGGACGTTCCTTATCGACGCATCATCATCGCTGGCGGCGGTAACATTGGTGAGCGTTTGGCACAGAGTTTAGAAAAAGAATACCGCGTTAAAATCATCGAACGTGATCCCGAGCGTTGCCGTTATTTGTCTGAAACTTTGGACAACACCATAGTACTAAACGGCGATGCATCTAAGCAGGAATTACTGCTTGAAGAAAACATCGAATCCACCGACGTATTCTGTGCATTAACCAATAACGATGAAGCCAATATCATGTCTTCCATGTTGGCAAAAGTACTCGGCGTTCGCACAGTTATGACCATCATAAATAATCCTGCATACGTAGACATCGTTCAAGAAGGAATGATCGACATTGCGATTTCGCCACAACAAACCACCATCAGTTCACTATTAAGTTATATCCGACGCGGTGACGTGGTAAACGTTCACTCGATGCGCAAAGGTGCTGCGGAAGCATTAGAAGCGGTCGCACATGGTGATTATCGTTCTTCAAAAGTCGTTGGTCGCAGCATTGCCAATTTAAATTTGCCTGAAGGCGCAACCATTGGAGCCATCGTTCGAGAAGACGATTTGATTGTTGCCACCAGCGAATTGGTGATCCAAGCAGAAGATCACGTCATCATTTTCGTGACCAACAAAAAACAAATTCCAGCGGTAGAGCAGCTATTCCAAGTGGGTTTAAGCTTCTTTTAATTTGAATACTTTTTAGCAAAAAATAGAAGCCTGACTCAATTGGCTTCACCTGATTTTTAACATTGACCCGGCACAAGAATGACGTCGGGGTCTAGGAAGCAAGTATGCATTTTAGTGTTATTTTACGTGTCATCGGATTATTGGTAATGGTGTTCAGTGTGTCGCTGATTCCACCCATTATCGTTTCTTTGATTTATTCTGATGGCGCACTTAATGCGTTTCTTTATGCATTGGGCGTGAATTTATTAGGCGGCTTTCTTCTATGGTTCCCAGTTCGGAATGAACGTGGGGAGTTAAAAATTCGTGATGGCTTCTTAGTCACTGTGTTGTTCTGGACAGTACTAGGCTTGTTCGGTTCGGTGCCTTTCTTCTTAGCCGAAACACCAGACTTAACTTTCACAGATGCCTTGTTCGAATCTATTTCAGGACTCACCACAACAGGGGCAACCATACTCACTGGCATTGATGCTTTACCTCAATCAATTCTGTTTTATCGCCAGTTACTTACTTGGTTAGGTGGCATGGGTATCATCGTATTGGCCGTTGCCATCATGCCGATGTTGGGCATCGGTGGTATGCAGCTGTATCGCGCTGAAACACCGGGGCCCGTAAAAGACACTAAACTCACGCCACGAATTGCCGAAACTGCGAAAGCACTTTGGTACATTTATGCGACCTTAACCAGCGTTTGTGCCTTGGGTTATTGGATCGCCGGAATGAGTTTATTTGATGCGATTTGTCATAGTTTCTCAACGGTGGCTATTGGTGGTTTCTCGACTCATGATGAGAGTATTGGTTATTTCAATAGTGTAGCTATTGAGATGATTTGTACCTTCTTTATGATTGTATCGGCGTTCAACTTCGCACTGCATTTCTACGCTTGGCGTCACAAAAGCGTGTGGCATTATTTTAAAGATCCGGAAGCACGTTTCTTTTTATTGATACTTTCCAGCACAGTTATTTTGGCAATTCTCGTACTTGCTATGACGTCGACTTACGATTGGAGTACCTCAATACGCTATGCTGTATTCGAGAGTGTATCTATTGCGACAACGTCCGGTTTCAGTACATCCGACTTTGCTAGTTGGCCGCATTTTTTACCCTTCTTATTGATCGTCACCTCGTTTGTCGGTGGCTGTGCCAGTTCGACCGGTGGTGGTATGAAGGTTATTCGTATACTTCTGATCCTCAAGCAAGGTATGCGAGAGATCAAACGCTTGATTCACCCAAACGCTGTTATTCCGGTTAAGGTGGGCGGCAAAGCCATCAATGAACGAGTTGTGTCTGCGGTATGGGGATTCTTCTCAGCCTACTTATTAGTTTACGTGGTGCTAATGATTGGCCTAATGGCAACAGGATTAGATCAGGTAACGGCTTGGTCTGCCGTTGCTGCGACATTAAATAACTTGGGGCCAGGTTTGGGCGACGTAGCTTCCAGTTTTACCAGCGTCAGCGATCCTGCAAAATGGATGCTGTGTTTTTCCATGTTGTTGGGTCGTTTGGAAGTATTTACTTTGTTGGTATTGTTCACGCCAATGTTCTGGCAAAAATAGAAAGCGCTAAAAATTAGATGACACGTAAGGATTAAGATAGTGACACCGGCGATTAACCAACTTAAAAAACTGAAGATTGCGTTTAGTATTCACGAATATGAACACGATCCACATTGTTCTAATTTTGGTGAAGAGGCCGCAGAGAAACTCAACCTCAATCCTTCTTGTGTGTTCAAGACTCTATTAGTCACCGACGACAAAAATACCTTCGTCACCATTGTGCCAGTGACTGGTACCTTAAATTTAAAACGAGCTGCCAGTGCGCTAGGCGTTAAAAAATTGCACATGGCAGACGTGAAAGATGCCGAGCGACTTACTGGTTATTTGGTTGGCGGTATCAGCCCAGTAGGGCAAAAGAAAAGCCTCATCACTTGTATTGACCAAAGTGCGCAGGCGTTTGAAAAAATCTATGTCAGCGCCGGACAGCGAGGACTGGATATCGGCCTAGCGCCAAATGATCTTAGCCGCGCTTGTCGTAACGCTATCTTCGCAGCGATTGGTGAAGCAAAATAACGCTCAACATCATAATGAAATAGCAACGAAACATACAACGTAATTCAAAAAAGGCATTCCTATGGCGCAAATTAAACCCATCATTCTATTAGACCGAGACGGCGTCATTAACCAAGACTCAGACGCTTATGTAAAATCTGTCGATGAGTGGCAGCCTATCTCTGGCAGCATTAAATCCATTGCGGCATTGTCCAAAGCAGGCTTTAAAGTCTTTGTGGTAACTAACCAATCAGGCATTGCTCGTGGCTATTATGACGAAGCCACACTGCATGCCATGCACGATAAAATGACCGCGCTAGTCGAAGCAGAAGGCGGTAAAGTGGATGGCATTCAATACTGCCCTCATGGCCCAGATGATGACTGCAACTGCCGCAAACCCAAAAGCGGTATGATTGAGGCGATTGAAGCAGAATTAGGTTTATCATTCGACAATCACCCAGCTATTATGGTCGGAGACTCTCTACGAGATCTTCAGGCAGGAAATGCTCGTGGTTGTTCACCAGTATTGGTTTTAACAGGAAAGGGCCGTGAAACACAGTACAAGACGATAGACTTCCCATTCAGCGTCTACACAGATCTTGCCGCATTCACCATTGCGACACTGCACAAATACAGCTAACCGCATTTAGAGAATTTACAATCTAAAAAAATACCTTGTTAGTGGATATTCACTAACAAGGTATTCGAATGCAACAGCTAACTGCCTCGCGTCATCCCAGCCAATCTCTGCCAACTAAACGCCATTAATAACGCTAGAACCAATAAAAGATACGGAAACGCTGCGGCACTAAAGGCCTCGATAATTGGCCCAGTTAACGACGGCGCCACCAAAGCACCTAATCCACAGCACACAAAAACGTACCCCGTACGTTTGCCATTGAGCGCCATAATGCTGTTGGCATAGGAGAACAACATTGGAAAAAATGCCGAACACCCCAAACCCAACCACAAGGCAATCACCACTAACGAAGCATCGGAAAAAATCATCATCAAACTTCCGCTGAAACTCACCACCAGCAAACCATAGATACCTTGTCGAGGCGTAATCCAACGCAACAAAAATACCGAGAACAAACGCCCCAACGACAAACTCACAAAGAACCAAGTAACCAAAATAGCCGCGGTATTTTGATCTTCACCAGACAGAACAGCATAAGTACTGATCCAACCAGCGATAGTTATTTCAAAACCCACATACAAGAAGATGACCGTTAGAAATGCCAAAAAAGTCGCTTTTTGTTTTGTCGCTGGCACTACTTCACTGGCTCTGACTTCAAAGGTTGGACTCGGTTGTCGCCATAACAACAACGGCAGTAGCAAAGCGTAAAGCGCCACCATCCAATAACCTGCGCCATAACCATGACCCGTCCACTGAGCGAACACCAAAATCAAGGGTGCAAGCATAGATCCAGCACTGTGACACAAATGTAAAATGGTAACATAAGAGCCAACTTTTTCTTTATGCAGCCACAGCATCATCATATTGCCACCCGCATTAGCCGATACTTCTGTCGCGCCTAGCAAGAAAAACAACACCACCAGCATCGACAATCCAGTCGAGAACGGCACCAGCACCAATCCGGTAATCATGCAGAGCAGCATTACGATAAGGTAATGATGACCTTGCCAGCGATCAAACATCCTCCCCGCCAACAAAGCGCCGAGAATATTACCTATGGCACGCGCAGTAAAAACAATTGAGATTTCAGCAACAGAGGCATCAATTAAGTCGGCCAAGTAAATTAAACTCGGTCCTAGCAAGCCCGCGACCGCGCCGACAGCAATAAACATGGCACAATACAGCGCAGTTCGAGTTAATTCCTTCATCGGGCAACATCCATTTTAAATATTATTTTTGAATGGTATAAAGATGATTTTGATTTAATCACGCAACTTGATTAATTAATAGCCACCAATAACAAAATCTCTAACGACCATAGAATCGATTGGCATTAAAAATAAAATAGATAATAATGATTATTATTTTTCCTAAATCGACTTATGGCTAACCAAGACAGACTTACTCGTATAGAAAAGGTTTTAGACTACATCCACGAAAATCTGGATGAACCTATTCATGTCACTAGCTTGGCGGAAAAAAGCTGCTGGTCGCGCTGGCAGTTTCAACGAGTATTTGGTCAAGCAACTGGTCTTAGCGTTGCTCAATACATTCGGGAATTACGCTTAAGCAAAGCTGCAGAACTGTTACTATCAAGTAAAAATAGGCATGTAGATATTGCGATGCAATGTGGTTTTGATTCGGAAATAAGCTTCTCCCGCGCCTTTAAACAAATGTTCAACTGTACCCCTAGGGATTATCGACAACGTGGAAAACGTCATGGATTACGTACGCCACTACAATATAGATGCCCTAATAAAGCCCAGACAGAGACGCCAAAAACATTCACTCAAATACGTATTGAAAGTCGCGATGGTTTTCACATTCAAGGCAGATACGATTGGATTCGGGGACTATTTTCAGCTTCTCCGAATTTTTCAGAACGCGTTCCACGGCTTTGGTCTCAAGTTATTTCAGAAGTAAAGACAGTTACAAAAGGCTATCGTCCAATTGGCATAATAGACACTCAGGACCATGCCCAACATCCAGATCAAATGCTTTATTGGGCCGGGTACTTAGAGCCAATAAAAACATCATCCCCAACCATTTTTAGTGGCGCCAACCCATTTAATACCATTCTACTAGATACGGTGAAGGTTCCACTTCAAGAATACGCCGTCATTCCCGTTTATGGAAAATCTTCGGCAGTTGAAAAAGCACTAGAGTGGTTTATCTACCAATGGTTACCTGAGTCCAATTATTACGGAGTACAAGGTTACGAATTAGAAGTTTACGAGCCAGATTACGATCCAAACAGTCCTCAGAGCTATATGGAATATTGGCTTCCGATCAAGCCAAGATAGCTTTTATATAATCTAATCCAATGATTTCTTCCTCTCTCTTCCTCTTACTGAAGATGCACCAAAAAGTTAAGTTTTATATTTCCAATAAAAGTAGAATGATATTCATTATCAATATTGTTTTATTCTATTTCCGGAGTTAACATGAAACCGTCTGTGCATTTCCAACTCACTTTGCTTGCTTTAGCAATTACCTCAGTGCCGTCTTACTCTCTCGCAGCTGATACGTCAGAAGCAACAGATACAAGCTCAGAAGATCAATTAAGCGCATTAGTGGTAAAGGGGCAGACTTATCGAAATACAGCGACAAAAACCCAATTAGATCCAGAAGAAACACCCCAAGCTATTTCAGTGATTGAACAAAGCTCACTACAACAAAGAGGCACGGAAACCGTTGCGGAAGCTGTTCGATACACCTCAGGTATTAACACTGAATTACGTGGCGGAGCGGTAACACGATTGGATTTTTTTAATATCCGAGGGTTTGAAAATGACAAAGCCTATTATGACGGACTGCAATTACTCTATAACGATTGGAACCTACAACCACAAATCGATATGGCAGCGGTAGAACAAGTTGAAGTATTTAAAGGCCCGACCTCAACACTTTATGGCGCTATGCCTCCTGGGGGCATGGTGAACCTCATTAGTAAAACGCCTCAATCTGAAAGCCAACATAGTGTGGAAGTAACATTAGGTAGCGATAATAAACGCGAAACACAAATCGATAGTACTGGAGCGATTAACGACACAATGAACTATCGCGTCGTCGGTCTATTTCGTAAAAAAGACGGACAAGCTGTAACATCAGAAGAAGAACGCATCATGATAGCGCCATCTATTGATTGGAAAATCAGTGATGACACTATGCTTAACCTCAATCTGTATTATCAGAAAGATCCAAGCATGGGTATTTATTCTACCTTGCCATCAAAAGGAACCGTCTATAGCAGCACCAATGGAAAACTGTCTGCAGATGCTTATGCGGGCGACACAAACTGGGAAACCTACGACAGAGATGTACTTTTACTTGGCTATAAACTCGACCATAAAATAAATAATACTTGGAGCTTTCTTCAAAATGCTCGTTTCACTACAGCAAAAGTTTACCAAGAGAACACTTACTCTTCCTCTTTAGACAGTGATGAAAGAACTCTAAATCGTCGTGCTTACCTGACTGATGAAAAATCGGAAGGCATCAATATAGACAACCAATTTTCAGGCGTTTTTGATATTGGCAATGCCGAACATAATGTCTTGGTCGGCGTGGATTACCTCAAGCTCAAATCTGACGTTATATACGAAGATGCTGTAGCGCCTAGCATCGATCTATATAACCCAAATCACGACCAGATTATTAGAGATAACCTTGATTTTGCTGGGTCTGGTTACAGCAGCGATTTCACTATCGACAAAGAACAAACAGGCGTGTACCTGCAAGATCAAATACGCCTTGATCAGTGGGTCTTTATTGCCGGTGGCCGCTACGATCAATTTAAAGCAACTGAAAAGGGTCGTAAATACGGAAATATAACAAACACCAAAGTCGATCAGAGCCAATTTAGTGGTCGAGCCGGCGCACTGTATGAATTTGATAATGGCCTAGCGCCATTCATTAGCTATGCCCAAAGCTTCGAGCCTGTCACAGGCTCTGACCGTAATGGTAAAACATTTGATACCTCTACAGCCGACCAATGGGAAGCCGGCCTAAAATACAAAAAACGAGATATTACCGCCAGTGCGACCGCCTTTGAGATCACTAAACGTAATGTGCTTACCCGCGATCCAGACAGCACAGACTACAGCCAAAAAGTTCAAGTAGGGGAAATGCAATCTCGTGGTATCGAACTTGAGTTACAACAAGCGATTACACCTGATGTCACCGTAAAAGCCGCCCTTACACTTCAAGACGTTGAAGTAACTAAAGACAATAGCGGTATACAAGGTAATACACCGGTGTGGGTACCAGAAAAGCAATTTAATACTTGGCTAACCTATGCGCCAACAGAAGGAACATTAGCCGGAGCGTCACTTGGCGCAGGCGTTCGTTATGTTGGCCAAATGCAGCTCGACGCTGCGAACTCTAATACCGTACCGTCTTTTACCTTGGTCGATCTATCGATAGGTTACGACTTATCAATGCTGTCTGCGCAATGGCAAGGAGCCAGTGTAAGATTTTCGATGAGCAACGTATTTGATGAAACCTATTACAGCTGCTACGACGAATCCAACTGCTGGTTCGGAGATGAAAGAGCCTTTGAAGTCAGTGCACGTTATGAGTTCTAAACATTTCATGGCACAACTTAGCAGCAATACTAGAGGTACAGAAAAATCGAAAGGCTTATAGATCGTCTTTTCAATATTGCAAGATCTTACATTGCTGTGCTGGATGGGCAAGAAAGTTTGTCTGATAAAAAACAAAGCACGACAAACTTGTCAGCCAAAGAGCCAGGGCAAGCATTGCTTGTTTTACATGAAACACTACAAGAGGCGCACCCAGAAACGGGTGCGCCTTATTGGCGTATTCGATGTTGGGGGTTGGCTTGCTGGCAACCAATCTATCTGGCGATGATTTGCGTTTATCAGCTCAAAGCTGTGCCGTTACGCTTGCAAGAAATAGAACAAAAGCAAAGTGGCGAGATGGTCGCTGGGTATTTTTTACCCGATGGAATGTGGCAAGAGGGGAGTCACAAGACGCTGATAAAAACAGCCAGTGAACAGCTCAATACGATGTTCCAATCCTTTGAAACAGCTCATGTTGATGCCTTTGGTGGAAGACCTGCACTTTATCAAGGTTTGCTTGCTGATCAGTTAATGAGTGCGTTAATTGCTATAAATAATTTGCTGCCCGATGAGCAAAAATACAACCTAGAAACGGATTTTCAACTTTGGGCGCAGGGGATGAATTTGCCATTAAAACCTCTTGCTGGGCTAAGTCAGCAAGAAACAGAAACACCTGTTTTTGTGCGTCATACTTGCTGCTTGCACTTTCGCCGTGACGGCGGAGAGCTCTGTACAAACTGCCCAAGACTGCATACAAAAAGCGCCAAACAAAAACAGCAAAATACAATTAATCGACAGTGATAAAGGTAAGTGATCGTTATAAAAAATAATTTAGTGTAAGTACTCACTCTCAAATTAAGGCCTAATATATATACATTTAAGAAGCTAACTCTTCATTTCGTTGTGATTGTATAGCCAAAATATCGGTAATATTGTCTTCAATCCAATCAGCCAAACTAGCCACTCGAACGGACACTTCTAGCCCTAAATCCGTCAGACTATATTCCACATGAGGCGGTACCACAGGATAAGAAGTACGTAACACAAAGCCATCTAATTCCAAGGCTTGAAGAGTTTGCGCGAGCATCTTTTCACTGACACCCACAATCTTACGACGCAATTCACTAAAGCGCTGTGTGTCACCATCTTTAAGAGCAACCAACACCAACACACCCCAACGACTGGTGACATGTTTCAAAATATCACGTGAAGGGCATTTGTCTGAAAACACATCGCCTTTATCAAATAAGCGCGACATGCCGTTCTGTGAAGTTTGTAAATTATTTTCCATACTTACCTTTTTGTATGTACTTACTAAAAGTTTGTTAGTGATATATTCTACTTCCATCAACTTAAAACTCAAAGGAGAATATTATGATTTTAGTTACTGGCGCATCTGGCCAACTTGGCCGTTTAGTTATCGATAACCTTTTAAACACCACACCAGCAAACCAAATCGTGGCAGCGGTTCGTAACCCAGAAAAAGTCGCTGATTTAGCAGAAAAGGGCGTTCAAGTTCGCCAAGCGGATTATAGCGACCTTGATTCTCTTGTTGCAGCGATGCAAGGCGTGGAAAAAGTACTATTGGTTTCTTCAAGTGAAGTGGGTCAACGTACTGCTCAGCACAGCAACGTAATCAATGCAGCTAAACAAGCTAGCGTCGCTTTGATTGCTTACACCAGTATCTTAAACGCGGACAAATCGCCTCTTATTTTGGCAAAAGAACACGTAGCAACAGAAAATCTGTTAGCGGAATCTGGCGTACCTTATGTACTACTTCGCAATGGCTGGTACTCAGAAAACTACACAATGGGCGTAGCAGGCGCACTAGAGCATGGTGTTGTTGGTTGTGCCGAAGATGGAAAACTATCTACTGCAGCACGTGCAGACTATGCCGCAGCTGCTGCCGCAGTAATGGTTAAAGACGGACAAGCTGGCAAAGTATACGAACTAGCGGGTGACAACGCCTTCACACTAAGCGAATACGCCGCAGCGATTAGCAAAGTATCAGGCAAAACCATTGCGTACCAAAATGTTCCTGAAACAGAGTTCACCAAGATTCTTATTGGAGTAGGCTTGCCAGAGGGCTTTGCAGCGGTTCTTGCCGATTCAGAAGCTGGCGCATCGAAAGGCGGCCTGTTCAGTGACAGCAAAGACTTATCAACGCTAATTGGCCGTCCAACGACATCCATTGAAGACAGCATCAAGACGGCATTGTAAGTTTTTACACCTAAATTTGGGTATAAAAAATTAAGTATAAAAAAAGCGGTTAGAGCTTTCACTCTAACCGCTTTTTTATTGATTAAACTAAGACTTATATGTCTAGGTTCGCTACGTTCAAGGCGTTTTCTTGGATGAAGTTACGACGTGGTTCTACTTCGTCACCCATCAAGGTTGTGAACATTTGGTCAGCGGCAACAGCATCGTCTATGGTAACACGAAGCATGCGACGCGCTTCTGGGTCCATTGTGGTTTCCCAAAGTTGCTCAGGGTTCATCTCACCCAGACCTTTATAACGCTGGATGGTCATGCCGCGAGACGCTTCTTTCATCAACCACGCTTTCATGTCGCTAATGGTGTGCACTGCTTCACGACGTTCGCCACGCTGGATAAAAGATTCTTCACCAAACAATTCAGCTACGGTTTCAGACATAGCAACAATACGTTTGTACTCTGGTGAGTTGAAGAAAGTGCCTTCAAAACGGTAACGGTTCGATACACCATGAGACATGATATCGACTACTGGTAAGTAGATATTACGTTCATCGTCTTTCTCTACAGAGAAGTCAAAACGGAAACCAGTACGAGCATCTTGTGGCATTTGGCTACGGATAGCTTCAACCCATTCCATAACCGCTGCTTCTTTGGTTAAATCTTCTTGTGTTAGCGCTTTGCAGTACAGAAGTTTACCCATTACATCTTTTGGATACACACGAGACAAACGTTCAACATCGGCTTCAATGTGAATGTAATCACGTACTAATTTCGCCAAATGCTCGCCTTGGATGCCTGGAGCATCTTCGTTAACGTGCATATGAGCGCCATCAAGTGCCACTTCGATTAGATGTTGATCCATCGCAGCTTCGTCTTTGATGTACTGTTCTTGCTTGCCACGTTTGATTTTAAACAAAGGCGGTTGTGCAATAAAGATGTGACCACGTTCGATGATTTCTGGCATTTGACGGAAGAAGAAGGTCAAAAGCAAGGTACGAATGTGCGATCCATCGACGTCGGCATCGGTCATAATAACGATGCTGTGGTAACGTAATTTGTCGGCGTTGAATTCGTCACGACCGATACCACAACCTAATGCAGTAATCAGGGTGCCAACTTCAACAGACGCCAGCATTTTGTCAAAACGGGCTTTTTCGACGTTCAAGATTTTACCTTTAAGAGGCAAAATAGCTTGCGTACGACGATCACGACCTTGTTTTGCCGAGCCACCTGCAGAGTCACCCTCCACTAGGTAAATTTCAGAAAGCGCTGGGTCTTTTTCCTGACAATCGGCCAATTTACCTGGCAAACCTGCGATATCTAACGCGCCTTTACGACGAGTCATATCACGAGCACGACGCGCTGCTTCACGCGCACGAGCCGCATCGATCATTTTGTTAACGATGATTTTGGCTTCGTTTGGTTTCTCTAGTAAGAACTCAGAGAAACGCTTAGTCATTTCTTGTTCTACTGCTGTTTTTACTTCAGAAGACACCAATTTATCTTTGGTCTGAGAAGAGAATTTCGGATCCGGTACTTTCACCGATACGATCGCGGTCAAACCTTCACGGCAGTCGTCGCCTGTTGTTGCCACTTTTTGCTTCTTCGCTAAACCTTCTTTCTCAATGAAAGTGTTTAGGGTACGAGTCAAAGCACCACGAAAACCAGCAAGGTGAGTACCACCATCGCGTTGTGGGATGTTGTTGGTGTAACAGTAGATGTTTTCTTGGAAGCCTTCGTTCCACTGCAATGCGACTTCTACGGCGATACCGTCTTCTAGGTCTTCGCGTTGGCAGATGAAGTGGAAAATATCGTTGATTGGTGTTTTATTAGTATTCAAATGCTCAACAAAAGAACGCAAACCACCGGTGTAGTTAAAGAAATCTTCTTTGCCAGAGCGCTCATCTTTGAGTCTAATCGCAACGCCCGAGTTCAAGAATGACAATTCACGTAGGCGCTTAGCCAAGATGTCATAAACAAATAAGATGTTGTTAAAAGTAGCAGGAGAAGGTTTAAAATGAACTGTTGTTCCCTTGCCGTCAGAATCGCCAACAATGGCCAATGGTGCTTGTGGAACACCATGCACATATAACTGTTCGTAAACTTTACCGTTTTTACGGATGGTCAAAGTAAGCGCTTCAGATAGAGCGTTTACAACAGAAACACCTACACCGTGAAGACCACCGGAAACTTTGTATGAGTTATCGTCAAACTTACCACCAGCGTGAAGTACCGTCATGATAACTTCAGCGGCAGAAACGCCTTCTTCTTCGTGTATATCAACCGGAATACCACGGCCGTTATCCGAAACAGAAATCGATTCATCAGGGTGAATCAGTACTGTGATCGTGTCACAGTGACCAGCAAGGGCTTCATCGATGGAGTTATCCACGACTTCGAACACCATGTGATGCAAACCGGTGCCATCGTCAGTATCACCAATGTACATGCCAGGGCGTTTACGTACGGCATCTAGCCCTTTGAGCACCTTGATACTAGACGAATCGTATTTATTTTCACTCATTTAACTCTCCTGCAAACCTTTGCTCAATAAAGACAATTCACCATTAGTCATAGAAAACTGGCGAACGTCTGTTGTGTCGGCCCAAGTAAAATCCGTTGTGTCAGGCTCGACACTGGTAATAAAAATTTGGCTGTTTAATGACTCCAACAACTGACAAAGTTTCTGTCTGTGGTTAGCGTCCAACTCTGCTGGTAAATCATCCACTAAAAATACCAGAGGGCGACCCATATCGATCAGTAGCTGTCCTTGAGCAATTTTTAACGCGGAAACAACAAGTTTTTGTTGGCCACGAGACAGCGTATCTAACGCATCTCCCGTCGCCGTTTTCACTCGTAAATCTGCTCTTTGAGGGCCGGTGTGCGTATAACCTAGCTCGATATCTCGTTCACGTCCCGCTTCAACCGCCATTGCTAAATTTTTCTGTACATCCCAGCCTTGAAAGAACTGCAAATTCACCGAAAGCTCTGTGGTTAATAGCGATAACACCTTCACAAAATGCGGTGTTAATTTTTCCACATACGCTTTGCGAGATTGATTGACTTGCTCACCCAGTCGGATCAATTCCTGATCAAATGCCGCCAATAAACTGAGGGATATTTTACCACGTCTGAGCAAGGTATTCCGCTGTTTTAATGCTTTTTGCCAGCCTCGCCACGCTTGAATGAAGTCTTTATCGAAATGAAACACCCCCCAGTCAATAAATTGGCGTCGAATGCTCGGAGAACCCTCTAATAATCGAAATGCATCAGGGTTAATGAGCTGTACTGGAAGACGTTCTGCAAGCTCAATAACAGATTGCGCACGCTGTCCTTGAATGCGGACATCAATTTGACCATCACGATAGCGCTGTAAACCGACACGGATCGGACTACCATGCGTTTGTTGAAGCTGCGCAAAGACAATACAAGCCTCGTTTTCGTGTTGAATATAGGTCTTGTGCTTGTGACTACGAAAGGAGCGACCAAACGACAATAGGTGAATGGCTTCCAACACAGAGGTTTTACCGCTGCCATTTTTGCCAACAATCACATTTACTTGGGGCGAAGGTTCAAAGCGCACACTAGAAAGGTTGCGAACATGAGAGATGTCCAAACGCACCAGCGGCATAACTCTTAAACCTTAATTGGGGGAGGGAAGACAACCCACTTGGCATTTTAGAAAACTAAATCACCAAGCGGGTGATAGGTCTATCATCTAAGCGATGATTATAGACGCATCGGCATCACAACGTATTGTGCTGCGTGACTTTGTGCTTCTTCGATCAAGGCACTGCTGTTCGAGTCGTTCAATGATAAACGCACTTCTTGAGAGTCTACGACACCCAATACGTCTAACAAGTAACCCACGTTGAAGCCCACTTCCATATTGTCGCCTTGATATTGCACCAATACGGATTCTTCGGCTTCTTCTTGCTCTGGGTTATTGGCAAACACTTGCAACATGCCGTTAGACAAAATCAAACGCACACCACGGTATTTCTCGTTGGAAAGAATCGATGCACGTAGAAATACTTGACGTAATTCCAAACGATCGGCAATGACAATTTTTTCATTATTACGAGGAATAACACGATGATAATCAGGGAATTTGCCATCAACTAATTTAGAGGTAAACACATATTCTGCTACTTTCGCGCGAATATGGTTTGTACCTATCGTTAGCTCAACCACTTCATCTGTATCATTTAGTAAGCGGTTTAGTTCCAAAACACCTTTGCGAGGCACGATAACTTGCGTTAAATCACCGCTCACTTGAGCATCTTCAACAGCTGTCGCCAAACGGTGTCCGTCAGTTGCTACAACTCGTAACTGACCGTCAGCCACTTCTAACAACATACCGTTAAGGTAATAACGCACATCTTGGTTCGCCATCGCAAAACCCGTACGGTCGATCAAACGACGTACGCTATTTTGTGCGATAGAAACCGTTAAATCGCCTTGCATATCTTGGATATTCGGGAATTCATCTGCTGGCAAAGTAGACAAGCTAAAACGTGAACGACCTGAACGAATAACCGCTTTTTGGTCATCCAAGGTGAATTCAATTACCGCACTGTCTGGTAAGCTTTTGCAAATGTCCATTAGTTTACGAGCTGGCACGGTAATGCGGCCTTCTTCGCACTCATCTAATGGCACATGACCTACCAATTCTACTTCTAAGTCAGAACCGGTAAGCGTTAATAGTTGGTCTTTCACTTCTACCAACACATTGGCCAAGACAGGCATGGTTTGTTTGCGCTCTACAACGCCTGCCACTAGTTGAAGTGGCTTAAGAAGTGTCTCGCGGACGACTGAAAATTTCATTATTTTCCTCGTAAACTCAAAGTCTTAGACCATCAGGTGGTCAGAATTCGCATCAATTGTTTGTAGTCTTCACGAATATCAGAATCCGTATCTTGCAGTTCTTTAATCTTGCGAATCGCATGCAAGGCTGTCGTATGATCGCGGCCACCAAATGCATCGCCAATTTCGGGCAAGCTATGATTGGTCAATTCTTTTGCTAATGACATCGCCACTTGGCGAGGACGAGCAACAGATCGACTACGACGTTTCGACAGCAAATCACTGATCTTAATTTTGTAGTATTCCGCCACAATTCGCTGGATATTATCGATGTTTACCAGCTTATCTTGCAAGGCCAAAAGGTCTTTTAAAGACTCGCGGACAAAATCTGGCGTAATTGCTCGTCCAGTAAAGTGCGAGTTAGCGATAACACGTTTTAGCGCTCCTTCTAACTCACGTACGTTTGAACGTATTTTCTGAGCGATAAAGAATGCAGAATCATAAGATAACTTGATACCACTTTCATCTGCTTTACGCATCAAAATGGCGACACGTGTTTCTAATTCCGGCGGTTCAATAGCAACAGTCAAACCCCAGCCAAAACGCGACTTAAGACGATCTTCCAAACCTTGGATCTCTTTAGGATAGCGGTCACAGGTCAAAATCATCTGCTGACCACCTTCTAATAAAGCATTAAAGGTGTGAAAAAACTCCTCTTGCGTGCGGTCTTTGCCGGCAAAAAACTGGATGTCATCAATTAATAAAGCATCTACAGAACGATAATAACGTTTGAAATCGTTAATCGCGTTCAACTGTAGGGCTTTTACCATGTCAGCAACGAAGCGTTCAGAATGCAGGTAAACCACCTTAGCATTCGGATTATGGCGCATCATTTCAGTACCAACGGCTTGCATTAAGTGAGTTTTACCCAAGCCAACCCCACCATATATAAAGAGAGGGTTGTAAGCACCGCCTGGATTCTCAGCGACTTGCAATGCCGCAGCATGAGCGAGCTGGTTGGATTTACCTTCGATGAAGTTATCAAAGGTAAATGAATTATTTAGATTCGCGCCGTGGTTAATACCACCCTCTACTTGTACTTTACGTTTGGGTGCCGTTAATGGCAGTTGGCCCTGTTCATAAGGTTCAAGCTCGCCACGCAATCCAGTACCCGACAAAGTTAATGGTGCTTCAAATTCAAGGTCAGCATTTGGGCTGCCTTCTTCGTCATCCATTAAGCCAAAACCCGGACGATAGCCAGATTCTCTAGCCACTTCATTATTTAAAGGGTTAATAGCCGGTTCACTTGAGACCGGAGGAGGTGGAGGAGACATCTGATTCGCTTGGGCAAAATTTTGAGCTTTCACCGCTAGCTTTAAAGCAGGTGCAAGATCATCACCAGCAAATTCAGACAATAATTCCTTTATGCGCGTTTGATATTTGTTACTCACCCAATCCAACACAAAACGGTTTGGTGCACTTAGGCACAATTCTCCATTCGGCATCATTTCAGCCTGCAATGGACGAATCCAGGTGTTGAACTGAGATGTGGAAAACTCACCCTGCAAGCGCTGCAGACAAAGATTCCAATGCTCCAAAGACACTGTAGACGTACTCCCTGGTTGAGTGACAGACAAGGAGCGGATTTTACATCGGGCCCTTAAAGTTATCCACACATAATTAGAAAAAAACGTAACTCATAGGTTAATAGCAGAAATGTTAATAACACATGAGGTTATGCACAGCGGTAGATAAAAAAATATTATGTGTATAACCACACCACTTATACACATGTTGGTGGCGGTTTATTTTAACCTTACCCACAAGTGGAAAAGTTTTTATCTTTTTGATTTTTATACACATAAATTAGTAAAAAAAACGTACTTGTGGATAAGATAATTTTATAAAATATTCTTTATCCACCAGTGGGGTAGAAGTCTGTGTGTAAGTGTTTAATGGATTGTGTAGCTATTTTTTTATTAATTAAGCTGTGCTAAGCATTGAATTTACTAAGGAAAGGCTCTAAAATCCGCGCCCTGATTTGACCAATCAAATGTAGAGGCTTGGCGGTCGCTAACCCTCAAAACTCAAACACTGCATTCAGTGAGAGAATTAAGATGAAAAGAACTTTCCAACCTAGCGTTCTAAAACGCAAACGCAATCACGGTTTCCGTGCTCGTATGGCTACTAAAGGCGGACGTCAAGTTATCGCTCGTCGTCGTGCTCGCGGCCGCAAGGTTCTAAGCGCATAAGTACGCTGATGAACGAATATTGTTTTCCTCGGCATGTCAGACTTCTGAATGCCGGGGATTATCAATCTGTCTTTAACGACACCTCCTCCAAAGTCTTCGCAGGCGAATTCCTTTTATTGGCACGAAAACGAGATGATGACCAAACTCGGTTGGGTCTTATTGTGTCTAAGAAAACGGATAAACGCGCGGTAGGCAGGAATCGTATCAAACGTTTGGTGCGTGATTCCTTTCGTCACCACAAAATCCCTCTTTCAGGTCTTGATATTATCTTCTTAGCACGACAAGGTATTAAGGAACTGGAAAACGCCGATTTGCACAACCGTCTCGACAAAGCATGGGATCAGTTGGCAAAAAAAGCTCTAAAACCTACTCAAAATAAAAAACGCGATCAATCTAGACAGAAATAGGCTGAAAAAACTGCCAAAGGCTGGTTTAATAGCGCGTGATTTTTATAAGGGTTCTGTGAACCTATTGTCCAACCAAACAAATTAGTTGAATACCATGGATTTCAGACGTTACTTTTTATGGGGTGCGCTTTTTATCAGTGGCTACCTACTGTTTTTACAGTGGAGCCAAGATTATGGTCCTCAGTCCACTCAAAGCGTAGCTCAAAGCACACAGTCTCAATCTGAGACAAACTCTCAAATGAGCGATGATTTGCCTATGGCAACTCAAAGCACAAGCGAAGCCAATGCCGAAATTCCGCAAAGTGTGACAAAAATCGCACCGGGGAAATTGATTGAAGTAACAACCGATACCCTTCGTGTTGCGATCAATCCTGTCGGTGGTGACTTAGTTGAAGCCGCTCTTCTTCAATACAAAAAAGAATTAGGCCAGCCTGATCCATTTGTCATCTTAGAGGATGGCAGCGAGCGCACTTATGTGACTCAAAGTGGTTTAGTTGGTCAAGATGGTCCAGACGCTTCTCCTGAAGGTCGTCCAGTTTACCAATCTGAAAAAACGGCTTACACCTTAGCTGATGGTGAAGATTCTCTTGATGTGAATCTGTACTACACTGATGCAAAAGGCGTGAAATACACGAAAACCTTCCGCTTTATGAAAGGTAAGTACCGTATTCGCCAATTGATCACGGTAGACAATACGTCATCAAGCACTTGGCGCGGTAACTTATTTGCGCAGATCAAACGTGACAACACACCAGATCCAAGCAAAGCGACTAGCATGGGCTTACAGCCTTACCTAGGTGGCGCGATTTCTGATGAGCAAACGAAATACACCAAGGTTTCTTTCTCTGACATGAAAGAAGACCCTATCAAAACAACCACTACCAAAGGTTGGGTTGCGGTACTTCAGCATTACTTCGTTTCTGCTTGGATTCCGGAACAGGGCCAAAAAGTAACCTTGCAAGCTCGCACTAATGGTGACTTTAACATCATCGGTTTTACTGGCACGCCAGTTGAAATAGCACCGGGTAAACAAGGTACGTTGAGCTCGACTTTCTATGTTGGTCCAAAATTACAAGATCACCTAGAAAGCACAGCAGAAAACCTTGATCTAACCGTTGATTACGGCTGGTTATGGTGGTTGGCTAAACCGCTTTTCTGGTTGCTAACATTAATCCAGTCTTTCGTTATCAACTGGGGTATTGCGATTATCTTGATCGTGGTTTGTGTAAAAGCTGTTTTCTTCAAGTTATCAGCGGCAAGCTACCGTTCAATGGCGAAAATGCGTAAATTCGGACCTGAAATTGCCAAGCTGAAAGAAAAGCATGGTGACGACCGTCAGAAGATGTCGCAAGAAATGATGGCGCTTTACAAGAAAGAGAAAATTAACCCCTTGGGTGGTTGTTTACCTATCTTGGTTCAAATGCCAGTTTTCCTTTCGTTGTACTGGGTATTGATGGAATCCGTTGAATTGCGCCATGCGCCATTCTTCCTATGGATTCACGATTTATCAGTGATGGACCCATTCTTTATCCTGCCAATTTTGATGGGTATTAGTATGTTTGTTCAACAATCACTTAACCCAACGCCTCCAGATCCAATGCAAGCTCGAATCATGAAGATTATGCCAGTCGCATTCTCCATCTTCTTCTTGTGGTTCCCTGCAGGTCTAGTTCTATATTGGGTAACGAACAACACCTTATCCATATTGCAACAGTATGTGATTACAAAACGCATCGAAAGAGAAGTCTGATACTCAACAGGCTTAAGTTTCGATTAAAAAGGCTTCCCATTGGGAGGCCTTTTTTACGTTTAGATTGCCATGCTTGTCTTGCTAACGGACAATGACAGCAACCTCTATTTATTTTCTTTTATCGCACAGAGTTTGATTATGACCGATTTCCAATACGCCACAGACCAAGACACGATTGCCGCACAAGCCACCGCTCCTGGCCGAGGTGGCGTGGGGATCATTCGTTTATCCGGCCCAAAAAGCCTTGCCATCGCCAAGCAAATTGTCGGCTTCGAACCTAAACCACGTTATGCCCATTACGTGCCTTTCAAAACGACGGATCAAGAACAGCTTGATGAAGGCATCGCCTTATATTTTCCAGGCCCGAACTCCTTCACTGGCGAAGACGTCTTCGAACTACAAGGCCATGGCGGCCCAGTGATTATGGACATGCTGCTTAGCCATTGTGTGGCACTTGGCGCACGTTTAGCTCGTCCGGGGGAATTCTCCGAACGTGCCTTCATGAACGACAAAATGGACTTAACCCAAGCAGAAGCCATTGCTGACTTGATCGACAGTACGTCAGAGCAAGCAGCTAAATGCGCGTTACGCTCCTTACAAGGCGCTTTCTCGAAACGTGTTGACGAGCTGGTTGAAGCCTTGATTCACCTACGTATTTACGTGGAAGCCGCGATTGACTTCCCAGAAGAAGAAATCGACTTCATCGGTGACGGCAAAGTCGCCGCGGAACTGGCTGGCATTCAAATTAAACTGGCAGAAGTACTCAAAGAAGCTAACCAAGGCGCCTTGATTCGCGAAGGCATGAGCGTGGTGATTGCAGGGCGCCCAAATGCGGGTAAATCCAGCTTGCTAAACGCCTTATCAGGCAAAGAGTCCGCCATTGTCACCAACATCGAAGGTACCACTCGAGACGTGTTGCGCGAACACATTCATCTAGACGGTATGCCGCTACACATTATCGATACGGCTGGCTTACGCGACAGCCCAGACGAAGTAGAGCGCATTGGTATTCAGCGCGCATGGGACGAAATCAGTAAAGCAGATCGCATTCTAATGATGGTCGACAGCCAATCGATAGATTCAAAAGACCCAAGCGAAATCTGGCCAGAATTCATGGAAAAACTCGGTGATACCAAACACCTAACTTTGGTGCGTAACAAAGTCGACTTAACCAAAGAAGGCACGGGTATTGAAATGGTCTCAGGCATCTCTGTTGTCTCTCTATCGGCAAAAACAGGCGAGGGCGTTACTGATTTAACTGAACATCTAAAAGCCGTCATGGGCTTCGACAGCACGACTGAAGGTGGTTTTATCGCCCGTCGTCGCCATATCGAAGCACTTAACAAAGCCAACCGCTTTTTAGAAGCAGGTAACGAGCAACTCCACGGCTACGGCGCAGGGGAGTTGCTGGCTGAAGATCTAAAAGAAGCCCAACAAGCCTTAAGCGAAATCACCGGCGCCTTCACCAGCGACGACTTGCTAGGCCGCATCTTTGGCTCGTTTTGTATTGGGAAGTGATAAACAAGTAAAAAAGCATTCGAGCTCTAAACCATAAGGTTTAGAGCTCGAAAAAGCCTCTTAACCCACGGTCATTTTGACTTTCGGGTAGCGGACTTTTTTGCTTCTTGGGCTGGCGAGGAAGTAGGCGAGCGTCAGTGGCCCAAGGCGGCCGATAAACATCAAGAAGATGATGATGCCTTCCCCTGTGTTACTCAAGGAACCGGTTAACCCGCGAGAAAGGCCAACAGTACCCAATGCCGATACGGCTTCGAACACCACGTCGATCATCTGTGCGTGTTTTTCACTCACCAATAATACGAATATTGCCAACCAAGTGACACCGATGGAAATCATACTCAAGGCCAGAGCTTTGCTGATCACTTCCTTAGGAATTTCGCGTTTAAACACGTTTACTTCTTCATCACGTCGCAAGTAAGCGTAAGTTGCTAAGACCAGCAGCATAAAAGTCACAACCTTGATGCCACTAGCGGTACTCAATGACCCACCACCGATGAACATCAGCACTAACATCAACGATGTCGTGGCGTCTCTTAGTTCTTCAATGGCAAGAGTATTAAACCCCGCCGTGCGCGGGGTAACCGCTTGAAACCAAGAAGCCAGCCACTTGCCAGTTTCGCTCAGTGGACCAAGAGTATTGGGATTGCTGTATTCAATAAAATATATGGCAAGCAAGGCAACAAGGTTAATGACAATGGTGCCGGTAATCATCATTTTGCTGTAGGGCGAAAGTCTCGCCCAGCGACGATTTTTCATCAGATCAATCCATACGGAAAAACCCAAACCACCAATGATGAACAAACCACTGATGGTAAAATTCACGATAGGATCGGCCACGTAAGGCATTAAGCTCTCTGAGGACAACGCAAATCCAGCGTTATTAAAGGCGCTGATGGTGTAGAAGAAACCATGGAATAAACTGGTTTTCCAACCCAAGGTTTCACTCCAATGTACCGCGAGAATTAACATACCGATAACTTCTACGATCAAGGAAAACAGCAACACCGACTTGGCGGTAGAAACGATGCTAGAGGCGTCTGTTTGATTAAATGCTTCAATGGCTACAGTGCGCTGTAAAAAGCCAATACGACCGCCCAGCGCGACAAGAGTGACGATAGCGAAGGTCATTAAGCCAAGGCCGCCGCATTGGATCAAAATCGCAATCACGACTTGCCCAAACGTGGTAAAGGCCGTTCCCGTGTCTTCCACGACTAAGCCCGTCACTGTGACGGCAGACGTTGCGGTAAAGACACTGTGTAACCAGGAAATCGGTTGTGTGGTGGCAATCGGTAATTTAAGCAGCAAGGTACCGATAATAATCAGCAATAAGAAACCACCACACAAAATCAAAGGTGGCGCCGCCATGATTTTTTTCGCCGCTTTTGGATGACGCTCTATGGCGGTAACCGCAGGATCCCAATTCACCATCTCAAGCCAGCCTTGGTGCAATATGTTTAAGTTCACTGCGAGGGCCACACAACAGCAAGATGTCTTTTTCTTTTAGAACAAACGTTTTGTCTAACTGCAAAAAAGTCTCTTGCTCTCGTTTGACCATCACAGCATCGACTTTTCCCTTTGCTGGGTCCAGAACATCACCAAGAGGACGTCCGTCTAGCTGTGGTTTGATATGAATCTCCACCACGTACAAACCATGTCCAATAGACAAATAATCGTTCACCATCGGGTAATTCAGTGCCTGAGCAACACGCACACCCATTTCTTCTTCTGGATGAATAATACGTGCCACGCCAAGTTTAGAGACAATAGTGTGATGGGCGCGGCTACTGGCTTTGACCCAGATCTCTTTCACGCCGATCTTTTTCAGCGCCAAGATGCACAACAGGCTGGATTCCATGTCTTCGCCAATAGCCACCAGCACTGCATCGCTGTTGATCAGGTCGAGCTCTTTTAACGCGTTTTCATCGGTGGAATCGCAAATCATCACTTGGGTGAAATCATCAACGTACTTTTCAGCAATTTTTGCGTCTCGATCTACACCCGTTACCGTATGACCTAAATAAATTAGCTCCATGCTTGCCGAAACCCCAAAACGCCCTAAACCAATCACTGTAAAATGCGCCATATTGATTACCTTTTATTTATGCCTTTTGAGAGTCTTTTAACATTTTTGATAGATTGAGACCTTTGCACGAAGTCACGAGCGAAGCCAAGACGAGGCAAAA
>TARA_R110002033_G_scaffold8626_1_pt1 | contig 49702 bp, 45 predicted proteins | sample TARA_R110002033 | Tara Oceans TARA_R110002033 (sample SAMEA4397051) | marine metagenome | biome: Polar Biome; feature: [SRF] surface water layer (ENVO:00010504); material: water (ENVO:00002006), including particulate matter (ENVO:01000060) such as... | depth 5 m
CATCGGCCAGCATTGTTGTGAGTGATCTCAATGACGCGCCGACGGCACCCGGGAGCTTGCCCGGTGTGAGTGTGGAAAATGGTGGTCCGTTGACCCATACGGTATCGGTGGCTGGTTTTGGCGATGTTGACGGGGATAACCTTGCCTTCACTGCCACATTGGCCGATGGATCACCGCTGCCATCGTGGCTTCGTTATAGTGTCACGGGCACAAATGTTACCTTTAGCGGAGAGGTTCCCGGAAGCTTTATCGGTGATCTTGCGGTGCGGATTGTTGCGACCGAAGATGCTTCGGCGCATTTGACGGCTAGCAGCGATTTTAATATTCGCGTTGAGCAGAGGCCGATTGTTGTGACACCTCCGGTGCCAGAAACGGCCCCCGAGGAGCCAGACACGCCGACGCAAACGGAAACAGGTGACGAGGAAGATAACGGAACGCCTGTTCGCAATGCTAATAATTTTAGTGGCAGCAATGGCGGTGAGATTAAGCAGGTGGTCACCGGCCAAAAGGGCAGTTTAAGTCCGATTGATTCACAGACACCGGTTCTGGCCGGTCTGGAGGTCTCAAACCTTGGCGGCAGATCTGTGACGGGTAGTCTTTCTGGTACGGGAGGCATCTTGCTTGCCGGCGGGGGCATCGGAGGTGGCGCGGGCAGTGGTCTTGGTGGCGGTACCGGGTTCACGGGTGGTTTTGGCGGGGGCGCATCCATTGGTGGTCCTGGCGGTGCCGGTGGCTTTGGCGCAGCCGGTGCTGGTTTCGTCGGGACGTCGGGCGGTGGCTTTGATGTTGGAGGTGGCGTCGGCGTCGGCGCCGGCCCGAATGTGAATAATGGCGGCGGCAATGAAAACTTGAATGACAGCGGGAATGTTGGTTCCGCTGCTGCCCCCGGATTACCACCGGCAGAAGGCGGGCCAACCGGTTCGGAGGCAGGAGGTAATCCGGCAGATGTGCCGTTGGGGGCATCGGGCCAGAATGCTACGCCGGATAATGCGGGTGAAGAGGGGACAGGCGATGTGCCTGCGTCTGCTCCGGCCGATATACAGGGCAACCTGATGTCGCCGGATGTATCGCCCTTTGGTGACGTACCTGTTGATCTGGCCAACGTTGATTTTGGCGACCAACTGGTTGGGGCTGGCGGTGCGGTTGACCGCCAGGCCAGCGTGTTGGCAAGGGCATTGGCATATTTTGATGGGGCTGCGGCCTGAGCGGCAGATACGATAACGACATTATGACGATTGGTTTTGGGGCTGTCCGTTGCACCAGGAGCGGGCAGAAATAAGGGGAGATCGGAATTGTTTAACAATTCTGCGCGTTTAAGCGGGTTACGTTTGCGGAAGGGTTTTGTTCCTGCCGCCGTTTTGGGGACACTTCTTTTGGCGGGCTGTGCGGTAACGCCGGAGCCCTTGACGCAGGCTGAAAACGACAGTCGTGTGCAGGCTGATTTAAGCCGGTTATTTGCCAATCAGGAAAAAATAGACGGCCCGTTAACACTGGATGAAGCCATCGCCCGAGCGTTGAAATACAATCTTGATCATCGCTTGAAGCTGATGGAAGAAGCGGTTTCGATGGGGCAGCTTGATGTTGCCAATGTAAACCTTCTGCCCGATGTGGTCGCGAAAACCGGCTGGGCCACGCGAAATAATCGCGACAGTACGTTTAACGAACAACAGACATCAACCTCTGTCAGTTCGGACCGCAGCATTCGCAAATCCGACCTTTCGGTAAGCTGGAATGTGCTGGATTTTGCCATTGGTTATATGCGTGCCCATCAGCAGGCCGATATGGCCCTGATTGTGAGCGAACGTCGCCGTCAGGTGATCCATAGTGTGGTCAATGAAACCCGTGGTGCCTATTGGCGGGCCGTCGCGGCCGATCGTGCGCTCAAGGATTTTGACCCGGTTCTGGACCGGGTTCGCGGGGCCCTTGGCCGGTCGCAAAAGCAGGTCGACGAAGGCCTTGGCGGGCAGTTGGATGCGTTAAGCTATCAGGAAGACCTGCTTGTCACCCTGCGCGAGCTGGAAACCCGCCGACGTCAACTGGTGGAAGCGCGCACCGAACTGGCTGTTTTGATGAATATTCATCCTGACAGCGAATTTACCCTGCTTGATAGCAGCACCGATAGCCATCCTTTGCCGTTCATCGCCATGACGTCGGATCAGCTTGAACTCGAAGCGCTGCATAACCGTTCTGAATTGCGCTCCGAGGCGTATCAGTTGCGGATCAATCAGCGGGATTCAAAAATTGCCCTGATCCAGATGGTGCCGGGCCTGAATTTTTCAGCCGGGATCAATCATACGACCGATAGCTATAAGGTGAATTCGCGCTGGTATGACGGGGCGTTAAACCTGTCGTGGAATCTGATGCAGATTGTTAAAGCACCTGCAAACATGAAGCTGGCCGATACGCAAATTGAACTGTCAAAAGTACGTAGTCTTGCGCTGAGCATGGCCGTGATCAGCCAGGTGAATATCGCGCAATTGCGCTTTAACCATGCACTGGACGATTTCAAGCTGGCAGACCGGATTTCAAACGTGCAGGGCCGTATTGTCAACAGCATGCAGGCGCAAAGATCGGCCAATACGGTGGGGGAAAGTGATGAAATTCGCGCGCAGGTGCGTTCCTTGCTTTCCGGGCTGCAACGCGACATGGCCTATGCTGATTTGCAGGCGGCCTATGGTCAGGTTTTTTCCTCCATCGGTGTTGATCCGCTGCCGGGCGATGTTGCCGATGACTCGCTTGACACTATTGCCGACGGGATTCAGACCGTGATGACCCAGTGGCAAAATGGCCAGTTTGATGCCCGTGGTGTTGTTGCCACGGATGATGGTGTCACAGACCCCGACGGGAAAGCCGTGACGGACGGACATGATACCGCGATGATCGAAAACCACGCGCAGGCACAGCAATGACAGCAGGTGCCCTGAAGGATGGTCAGGTGTGTCGATTTGCACTTGCCCGTGCGGTGTGTTTGGGTTTGTTGATACTGGTGGGCGGCTTTATGCTGCCCATCACTGTATTTGCACAATCGGTTGCTCCTGCAACCGGGCCTGTCGCAACGCGCCCGTCGGGTGCTTATAATAACGCACCGGGCATGACGACGCCGATGCCTGACGATCGTGCCGATATTGGGCGTCGCCCTGTTTATGGCAATGTGGACCTAACACCGGCGGCGGAGACGATGAGCGAAGCCCGCGCCCTGGTGACAACGCGCAGCCGGGCCTTGTTATCGGCCGAAATTCCTGCGCGTATTGCCGATATGCCCAAACGACCCGGCACACGGTTTGCCAAAGGGGATGTTTTGGTGGTGTTTGATTGTGCGGCCTATCGGGCACAGCGGGCCGCCGTTGCCGCCGATTTACGCCAGGCCGACGCCCAATATAAAGCCCAGCAACGTTTGGCTGAATTGCGCACGGTGGGCGAACTTGACGTGGTCATGGCGCAGGCCGCCGTTGAGCGTGCCAAGGCGCAATTGCAGCTTCAGGATGTTTATTTAAGCCGCTGCAAAATAACCGCCCCTTATGCCGGTGCGGTCGTGGAATGGCACAGTCAGCCTTATCAAACCGCCAATCCTGGCGATCAGTTGATTGAAATTGTTGGGTCTGGCGACCTTGAACTGGAATTGATTGTGCCGTCGCAATGGCTTGTCTGGTTAAAGGTGGGACAGGCGATTATAGTCCATATTGATGAAACCGACGGCGATGTTCGGGCCAAGGTGGCGCGCATTGGGGCGCGGATTGACCCGGTGAGCCAGACGGTGAAAATCTATGCAGCACTTGGCAATGATACAAAAACCTTGCTGCCCGGCATGAGCGGACGTGCTGTTGTTGATGGTCATGTTTCCCCATAACCGAGGTTGGCATAGTAGAGCCTTAACCCCGATAGCGGCCTTTAATTTGCTGCCAGATTAAGGGTCGTTGCGTTTCTGATTGCTATTTTTTCGGTCGTTTTTCTAACCCGGCACCCCGTTTTTATCCCCCCTTACAACAGGCGACGATCCCTTTATGGCGCAAGAAAACTCGATAGGTGACACCCCCTGGGCGCTGCTGATGGGGATCGAGCGATCGATCCGTCATGCCGCTGATTTAACGGCATTCCGGTTTGCCGTGGTCAGCGAACCAAGGCGGTTGATAGCCTATCAGCAAGCGGTGCTGGTTGCCAAAACCGGGGCGGCAAAATACCGTGCCCTTTCGGTGTCAAATGTGCCGACACTGGATCGCAATGCCCCCTATATCCGGTTTATCGAACGCTTGCTGAAAACACTTGGCGCGACCGGCGGGTTAGGCAAACCCGGCCTGTTGGCGCGAGAAACAGTACCGGAAAAATTGCAGGCGGAATGGCAGGAGTTTTTGCCCGCCCATGTGTTTTGGCAACCCTTGAACGCCCCGGATGGCGGTGAAATTGGCGGCTTGATTTTAATCCGTACGGCATCGTGGCAAGATGCTGAACGGGTATTGCTAGACCAGCTTGCCGATTCAATCGGTCATGCCTGGAATTCGCTTTTAAAGCCGTCAACCCGGTTGCGCAAATCACGGCCGGGCGCAAAAAAATTTGTTGGCATTGGTGTTGCGGTTGCCCTGCTGGCGGCTTTGGCGTTGCCCGTACATCAAAGTGTGATTGCCCCGGCCGATGTGATTGCCCATGACCCGGTGCCGGTGGCCGCCCCGATTAACGGTGTTATTCGCGACATCAATGTCCGCCCTAATGCCGAGGTAAAGGCCGGGGATATTTTGTTTTCGTTTGAGGATGCCGAACTGCGCGCCAATTATGAAGTGGCGTTGCGATCGGTTGACGAGGCCGATGCCGAGCTGCGCCGTGCGGCCCAACAGGCCTTTGGCGATGCCAAGGGCCGGGCCGAGGTGGCACTTCGCAAGGCGCGGTTGGCCTTGCGCCAGGAACAGGCACAATATGCCAGCTATCAATTATCGCAGGTCAATGTGATTGCGCCGGTGGACGGCATTGCCGTGTTTGGCGACCCCAATCGCTGGCGCGGGCGCCCGGTTGCGACGGGCGAACAGGTGATGTCGCTAGCCCGGGCCGATCAGGCGGAACTGGCAATTTACATTCCGGTCTCGGATGCGATTAACCTGGAGCCCGGTGCCGATGTGCGGTTGTTTTTAGATGTGGACCCGTTGCATTCGGTTTCGGCAACATTGGAACTTTCATCCTATCAGCCGGTGAGAACACCTGAAGGGGTGCTGGCCTATCGCGCCGTTGCCCGTTTTGGTGCCGACACTCCGCCGCCGCGTATTGGCCTTAAAGGATCGGCCAAACTGCTGGGCGATGAAGTGCCATTGGTGCTGTTTTTATTGCGTCGGCCGATTGTGGCCCTGCGCCAGAAAATCGGGATGTAACGGCAATGGTAACGGTGGCAAACATGGCGGGGCAGAGCGAGGACATTCCCTTGCCCCCGCTGCGCCAGGATTTGCGCCTGCTGCCTGCCGAGAATGACGAATATGGCGCACCTTGCTGGACCATTCACGACCCGGTGCGAAACCGGTATTTCCGCATTGGCTATGCCGCCTTTGAAATGCTGCATCGCTGGTCGTTGGGCAAGGCATCGCTTTTGTTAGATCGTATAGCGCACGAAACCGTTTTAACCCCGACCCCGACCGATATTCGCAACCTGATAACGTTTTTGCACGGAAGTGGCCTGTTAATGCGCGTTGGCCAGGATGCCGTGGCGGAATTTTCGCGTATTGCCAATGCAGGCAAGCCCCCTTTGTGGAAATGGCTGATCCATAATTACCTGTTCATTCGCGTGCCCTTGTTCCGGCCGGATCGTTTTTTGGCGCAAACCCAATGGCTGGCCGATTTTTTCGCGTCCGCTTTTATCAAATGGCTGGTCATAGCCATCGGTGCGATTGGCATCGTTATGACGCTGCGCCAATGGGATGCATTTTTGGCAACCTTTATGGGTTTTGCCAATTTTCAGGGTGTTGTCTGGATGGCGATAACACTAACGGCGGTTAAAATCCTGCATGAATTGGGCCATGCCTATACCGCACGGCGCTATGGCTGCCGGGTGCCGACCATGGGGGTGGCGTTTTTAGTGATGTATCCGGTGCTGTATACCGATACATCCGATGCCTGGCGGCTGACCAAACGTCATGAAAAGCTCCGTGTTGCGGCGGCAGGCATCCGGGTGGAACTGATGTTGGCGCTGGTGGCGACTTTTTTATGGCATGTTGTGCCGCCAGGCCCGGCGCGCAGTGCGGTTTTTTTAATGGCATCGGCAACCTGGATTACCACGCTTTTGATCAATCTAAGCCCGCTGATGCGTTTTGACGGTTATTATTTGCTGTCGGATTATTGGCGGATACCGAATTTGCAAAACCGCGCCTTTGCCATGACCAAATGGTCTTTGCGGCAATTTTTGTTTGCCTTGAATGTGCCGCCGCCCGAACCGGCCAGTGCGCACCGAAAGCGCGTTCTGATTGCCTATTCGGTGGCCGTGTGGGTTTACCGGTTCTTTTTGTTTTTGGGCATTGCGCTGGTTGTGTATCACCTGTTTTTCAAGGTGCTGGGCATTGTCCTGTTCGGGGTGGAAATTCTGTGGTTCATCTTGCTGCCGATTATCAATGAAATAAGGATGTGGTGGAAAATGCGGAACCACGCCCATTGGACAATTGCCAATATTACCGTGCTGGTTCTTTTTCTGGCCGGAATTGCCATTCTGATCGTGCCATGGCGCACCACCATTTCGGCCAGTGCGCAATTGCAGGCGGCAGGGGATGCCGAAATTATCAGCCCGGCGGCGGGTGTAATTGAAGATGTGCTGGTCGAGGAAGGCAGCGAGGTAAAGGCGGGCGATGTTTTGCTGCGTATGCAATCGCCAGAGCTGACCAGTCAGCGTCGCAGTATGGCCTTGCAATTGCGCGAAGCCGAAATAACGCTCGCCCAGTCCCGCAGCAGCAACCAGTTTCGGGACGATGTGGCAAGCCAGATGCAGGAGGTTTTGCGGTTTCGTGCCAGTTTGGCCGGGCTGGATGCCCGCCAGGTGCAGCTTATGGTACGCGCCCCCATGGATGGCGTGGTGCGTGATGTTACCGACATTGTCCATCGGCAAAGCTGGATTGGCAGCCGTAAGAACCTGATGCGGATTGTGGACCAGTATGGCACGCAGCGTTTGATCGGTTATGTGTCGCAAGGGGATGTCATGCGCTTGCCGCCAACGGCAACTGCGCGTTTTTACCCCGACCAGATCACCCGCCCGGTTCTGGCAGTGCAAATCGACCGGGTTGACCGGTTTAATTCCCCCATACTGGAAGCCCCGGCATTAAGTTCGACCAATGGCGGGCCGTTGGCCGCGCGGCCTAATAATAATGGTGGTTTTGTTCCGGTTGATGCGGTTTATCGGGTATCGGGATATGTGGTGGCCCAACCAGATATCCGACCAGGCACCCCAAGCTCCGCCGCTACGCCGCCGCGAGATAGCAAAGGCCGCAAGCTGGAAACCATTTTGCGTGGTACGCTTGAAATTGATGCCCCGGCCCGCAGTCTGGCGGTGCGGATGTATCAGGCGGTGGCCGCCGCCGTCATCCGGGAAATGTCGTTTTAAAGGAAATATACGTTAATCGATAAAGACCTGCCCATCGAACAGCTTGCGTGCCGTGCGTAATGTTCCGGCCTGGGTGACGGTGCCGGTATCATCCAGGTTCAGGATCACATCCATCTGTCCGGTTGGATGTTCCACCGACAGCGACAGATGTTGCCCCTTTTTAAAGGTGGCGATTTTGTTGGCCGGGCTATTTGGCAACAGGCAGGCGGTGGCGACACTGACCGCGCCCAAAACCCCGATCGAGGCATGGCAACGATGGGGAATGAAGGTGCGGGTGGAAATGGTGCCGCCGTTGACGGCCGGGGATACCATCGACATTTTGGGAACCGATGCCGTGGTGACATCGCCCAAATTCATCACCGGGCCAGCCATCAGACGGATTTTTTCCAGCCGTGTGCGCAGGGTTTCGTTGGCTTCAAGCTCTGCGCGGGTTTCCTGGCCGGTAATGCCCAGATCGGACGCCGCCAAAACCACGCACGGCATACCATTATCAATCAGGGTAACGGCGATACCGTCGATAATATCGACCGCGTTGCCGGTGGGCAGCAAAGCGCCGCAGGTGGACCCTGCCGTTTTGGTAAATAGCAGCGGGATGCCCGCCGCCGTGCCCGGCACCCCGTCAATGCAGGCCGGGCCGCGATAATCGGGCTGGCCATTGGGGGTTTGAACGGTGGCAATGGCGGTTTGACCGGTATTTTCCATGTAAATGCTGACCTCGGTTTCGCCATTTTGCCCGGTCACAAGGCCCCGCTCGATGGCAAAGGGGCCAACCCCGGCCAGCATGTTGCCGCAGTTTTGCTTGTCGGTGACAACGGCCTGATCCACGAAGACCTGCAAAAACAGGTAATCAACATCGGCACCGGGCCGGGTGGATTTTTTGACAATTGCAACCTTCGATGTCAGCGGGTCGGCCCCGCCCATGCCGTCAATCTGGCGCAGGTCGGGCGAGCCCATGACGCGCAGCAAAATTTCGTCACGCCTGTTTGCGTCGGCGGGCAGGTCGTCGGCCAGAAAATATCCGCCCTTTGACGTGCCGCCGCGCATCCACATGCAGCGAATGCCGTTAGACATATTTCAGCCCCTTGGCAGCCAGTTTTTCGCGCATGTCGTAAATATCCAGGCCGAGTTCACCCTTCATCAGGCGGGCGCGGGTGCGGGCTTCCTTGTCTTCGCGGGCCAATGATTTTTCCAGTGTTTCGGCGGCATTTTTGTGCGTCACAACACAGACACCATCGTCATCGGCAACAATGACGTCGCCCGGATTGACGATGGCCCCGGCGATGCTGATCGGTACATTGACCGACCCGATGGTTTCCTTGACCGTGCCCTGTGCCGAAACGGCCTTTGACCACACCGGAAAGTCAATTTCGGTTAAATCGCGCACGTCGCGCACGCCTGCTTCGATAATCAGGCCGCGGACTTTGCGAAACATTAACGATCGCGCCAGCAATTCGCCGAAATAGCCCGCATCGCAAGGCGATGTCGGCGCAACTACCAGAATATCGCCTTCCTGGCATTGCTCGACTGCGACATGCAACATCCAGTTATCGGCGGGGGCGATGGAAACCGTTACCGCGTTGCCAGCCACGCGCGCACCCGGGTAAATCGGGCGCATATGCGATTGCAAAAGACCGGTCCGGCCCTGTGCCTCGTGTACGGTGGCAACACCGCATTTTCCCAAACCGTCGACAATTGCCAGATCGGTTCTTGAAATGTTTTGGACAACTTTACCCATCAGAGTTCATCCACTGTGCGCGGATAGACCGACTGGAAGCCTTCGGCATATTTCGCCGCCCGGCCACCGGCCTGTCCGCCAGAATTGCGCCGGAAATGGTTGGCGCGGTTTTCGGCAACATTTTCATAATAATGCCAAAGATGTTCCTGCCCCTCCATGCACGCGATAGCCGCCCATTTTTTATGCCAAACATCGGTGATGTCTAAAAACAGGTCGGGTTTCCATTCCATCTGTTCGGTCTGGTGGGGCTCAAACAGGTAAAGCTGTGGCGCGCCCAGAACCTTTTCGCCGGGATTATGACCCCAGGCTTGTGCGATCATGCGACATTCAATGGCAACCCGGGTCGCCAGGGAATGGTCGGTATTGTAATTATCGACAAAGCTGTGGCTGAGCATGAATTTGGGTTGAACCTTGCGGATGATGTCGACCAGTTTAAACTTGGCATCGCGGCCCACTTCCAGCGGGTAATCGCCCAGATCCATAAATTCGATATCATGCACATCCAAGGCGCGGGCGGCGTTTTCGGCTTCACGCTTGCGTTCGGTTTTGACATGCTCAAGCGTGCAGCCTTCTTTCTTCCACAGCTTGGCAGACTCGCCGCGTTCCCCGTAGGACAGGCAAACAACGCTGACATTATACCCCTTGGCCGCATGCAGGGCGATGGCACCGCCGCAACGCCAGACAAAGTCGGCTGAATGGGCACTGATCACGAGTGCTGTCGGCTTGGTATCGCTCACGTTTCTAAACTCCATTTCGGATCTTTGATTTTGTGGGTCTGAACCTATGCGGGATCGTTGGTTTGAGGAAATAGAACCCGTGACAATGGCTATAATTTTTTTCTATAGTTTGTTTGCGATGCGTTAAACACGAAAGTGAATAGATGGCCGTGGTTATTCCCAATCTTAAGCATTTACGCGCCTGTGAGGCTGTTTTGCGGACGGGCAGTTTTAGTGCTGCGGCCAATGAAGTATTCATGTCGCAACCAGCGGTGACACAGGCAGTGGCAAAGCTGGAGGCCGTTTTGAGCAGTGTTTTGTTCGACCGACGACCCGAAGGCGTGTTTCCCACCGATATTGGCCATATGTTTGTGAACCGCGTGGTGCGGATGCAGTATTATCTGGCGACAGGCATGGCAGAGATTATGCGCAGTGCGCGCCGCCAGCACGGGCAAACGGCAAAATTACATCATCTGGTGACCAGTGTGCAATTGCGCGCCCTTGTTGCCATCGCCGAAGCGGGAAATTTCAGTTTGGCGGCACGGTCGATTGGGGTGTCGCAGCCCTCGCTGCACCGTGCGGCCCGCGATCTGGAACATCTGTGCGGGGTGCCTTTGTTTGAAAAAGCCAGCAGTGGCATTTTGCTGACCAAGCTGGCCGAAATTCTGGTGATGAATACCAAACTGGCGCTGATGGAACTGGACCAGGCCTATGATGAAATTGAAGCCTGGAAAGGCGGGCGTGGCGGACGCGTTGCCATTGGCAGTATGCCGTTGGCCCGTAGTGCGATTTTACCGGCTGCCGTCAACGATTTGTTGGGGCAGGCCCCCGATACCCGGATCAGCATTATTGACGGGCCGTACCGTGAATTGCTGTTTGCCCTGCGGCATGGCGATATTGATATTCTGATCGGCGCATTGCGCGACCCGGTACCGGTCGAGGATGTGGTGCAGACCCCACTGTTTAACGATCCGCTGGCAATTGTAGCGCGGGTTAATCATCCCTTGATGCGCAAGGAAACCATTACCATTGATGACCTGGCGGCCTGTGCCTGGGTGGTGCCGCGCCTTGGCGCGCCAACCCGTGAATATTTTGAAACCATGTTCCCCGAGGGCGGGCTGCGCCCGCAAAGCGTGATTGTAACCGGGTCACTGATTTTGATTCGCCGGTTGTTATCAACCAGCAACCAGCTGACCATTATTTCGCGCCACCAGATCGCCCAGGAAGAAAAATATGGCGAGTTGCGCCGCCTGCCATTTGCCCTATCAGACACCGAACGCCCCATCGGCATTACCACGCGCAAAGGATGGTCGCCAACCGCGATTCAAAGCGATTTTCTTGCCCGTTTAACCGATATTGGTCGCCGTGCGAACGAGATCTGGTAGGGTGATGGCGGAGCAGATAATGCAAAAAAGGGCAGCGTATAAGATCGCTACCCTTTGATTGGTTCTCGTTGCCCGGTGTTAAATCAGTCTTCGAGTGCTTTGAGGATCATGTCGGCGCGGTCCTGATATTCCAGCTCGCCCGCATCAAGTTTCAAGGTGCCAATGCGGCGCTGCCATTGAACGGTGGCACTGGCCATGTCATTGGCAAGGCCCAGTTCGTGCACGGTCAAGGCCACTTCTTCCATTTCGGCAGCGCGGCGAATGCCGTGGGTCATGGAACGTTCAAGCATGTAACCAGCCTTGGCAGGGAAATCGAAACCGGGATAGGTTTTATCGAGCGATGCCAGAACGGCCTCTTCGACGCCTGCTTTGCGACCGGCCAAAACACATTCGGCAAACAGGGCTTCCATGCCCTTCATCATGATCGAGCGGATCATTTTGATCGATGAACCTGCACCGATGTCACCTTCGACAATGGCCGGGGCCATATCAAGGGCCGCAAGATAGGCAAGGCCCGCTTCGGCATGGGGGCCTGACAGCAAAAGCGGGGTTTTGTGCAGTTTCGGGTAAACCGGCGCCATGACGGCAACATCAACATAACGCCCGCCTGCAGCCTCGATGATGTCGGCATTGCGGCGTTTGGTGCCCGGCGCACAGGAATTGCAATCAAAGAAAAAAGCGCCTTTGGGGAACGAAGTGGCGGCATTTTGGGCTACCAAAGCCGCCTGATCGGCGGTGACCAGCGAAAACACGGCACGGGTATCGGCCATGGCAACAGCGGCACTTACCGCCCCTAAAACAGTCAGTTTCTGGTAATCGGCATTTTTGGCATCGCGAATGGCAACGTCGGGGTCGTTTGTTTTGATGTCAAACGCCTTAATGCTGGCGGGGCGGTTTGCACCCCAGCCTTTGATAAAGGCCATGGCGGCTTCGCCAAAACCCAAAAAGGCAACAGCCTGTGTGTCAATCGTCATATTCGTGTGTCCTTCTTGCGGGGCGGGGGCGTTCGCCGTCAAATCGTGGTGTTTTTCTTTGGGGCAGGGTAATTATTGTGTGTTTAAAAGGATTTGGCATATCAGGGCAGGGGTAAATCCAAAAGCCAGCTAAACCCGACAAACCCGATGATAAACATGCATGCGCCGGTAATCAGCGCGCCGCGCCATGCGGTCATGCCGTCAAGCAACACAACACCAATGGCGGCAAACAGCGCCAGGGTCAGCGCCATGCCAATGAAGGGCGACAAAACCGATGCCAGCACCGTTAACCCGACAAAAACCAGAAGTTTTGGCGAGATGCCGTCTTTCGTTTTGCCATGTTTTCGCCAGGACTGGATCAGGTAAAGAACGGCCAGAACCAGCCCGAACAGGGCGATGGCCACGGGCAATTGTGCCGGTCCAACATCGTCTGCCAGCGGGCTTTTGGGCAGAGCCAGCGCCAGATACAGATAGACGGCGTTAAAAACAAGGAAACCGGCTGCGACGAGGATTTCATAAAATCGGGTCATGACAGTACCAGGGTTGGCTGCGGCCCGAAGGCCGCAGCACACGCACAAAACAGATATTATTGAAAGCCGGCTTCTTTGAGGAAGGCAGACTGGGTTTTAAGCTGCTTTTCAGCCATTGCAGTGAAATCGCCATCCTTGATGGCGATATCGTCCTGTTTTTGCTGCGTCATAAAGGTTTTCCATTCGTCGCTGGCCTGAACCTTGTCCAGGGCGGCCTGAATGCTGGCAACCACATCATCGGGTGTGCCTGCCTTAACCGAAACACCGCGCCAGACCATGCCTTCCAGGTCAATGCCCTGTTCCTTAAAGGTCGGAACATCGGGGAAATAACGCGAGCGTTCGTCGGTGGAAATACCCAGCAGGCGAATATCGCCGCTTTCAACCTGTGACAGGCCGCTTGATGGCGTCATCATGGCGGCATCCAAATGATCACCCATCAGGGCGAGGGCGACTTTGCCCGAGGCATCATAGGGAATCCAGCCTGCTTTGAAGTCTTCGGCATTCATGAACTGATACAGCATATACTGGTGGAACCCACCGGTGCCATAGCCGCCCACGCGCAGGCCTTCGGGGTCTTTTTTCATCGCATCGACAAAATCCCTGGCCGAATGCAGATCGGCATTCTTGCGCACGGCCAGGGCCGAGGGTTCGCCCTGCATGGCGCGGACAAAACGCAGATCATCAAGCTTATAGGGCATCAGGTTGCGCGCGATGCTAAAGGTCAGGGTGCTGGTATGAACCAGAATGTTATAACCATCGGCGGGCTGGTTTAACACATAGGACATCCCGACAGACCCGCTGCCACCCGGACGGTTGACAACCTTGGTTTGCCAGCCCGCCTGTTCGTCGAGCAATTTGGACAATTCGCGGCCATAGGTATCGAGCGCACCGCCAGCACCGGCCCAAACCACCAGGTTCACCCGGTGTTGTGGGAAATCGGCGGCATGGGCAATGCCTGCGGTACCCAGCAATGCGCCAAAGACGGCGGTGGAGATGAATTTTGACAGTTTCGAAGACATAGTCTCTTCCTCCCGGGATTTTTGTTTTAAGTGGTTTGGTTGGTCGCGTTTTAGCGACGCGATTTCAGCTTGCTCCAGATCGGCAACAGCAAGCTCAGCACACTTAGCACAAGGAACAGCAGGCTAAGCGGGGATGTCACGAAGATGGCGTAATCGCCGTGCGAGGTGACAAGGGCGGTGCGGTAGTTGGTTTCGATCAGGTATCCCAGCACCATCGACAGAATGATCGGTGCCATCGGGATGTTAAGTTTTTTCAGAATGTAGCCGAGAATACCGAAGGCCAGCGTCATATAGACATCGAACATCAGGTTGCGCAGGGCAAACGCGCCCAGCATCGCCATGCAGCCAATGCCAACCGCAATGACGGAATTTGACAGGCGCAAAACCCAGCCCCATACCGGCAACAGCAGGGAGCCGACAAAAAACAGCACAATCGATGTCATGGCCAGGCCCCACAGGACGGTATTGACCAGAACAGGTTCACTGGCAAACAGTTCGGGGCCGGGGCGCAAGCCGTGCAAGATAAGCGCGCCGACCAGAACCGCCGTGGTTGGTGACCCTGGAACGCCAAGCGCCATAAGCGGGATCATTGCGCCGCCAACGGTTGCGTTGTTGGCCGATTCCGGTGCGGCGACACCGGCAGGTTCACCTTTGCCAAAGTCTTCGGGGTTTTTCGACCGGCGACGTGAAAAGTCATAGGAAACCCAGCAGGCAATATTGCCGCCAACCCCGGGCAAAATACCCAGCAATGTGCCAATGACGGACCCCGAAACAATGGTGCCGCCCAGCTTGCGCCATTGTGCCAGCGACAGCAGAGCAAATTGAACCTTGGGCGCCATGCTGTGGGTTTCGGTTTTGCCGCCCTCGGCCAGGCTAAAGGCTTCGGACAGGGCAAACAGGCCGATCAGCGCTGTTAAAAAGGGAATGCCTTCAAACAGTTCGGGCACACCAAAGGTAAAGCGCGGCACGCCTGAAATCGGGTCAATGCCAATGGTGGCAATGGCCAGGCCAAAGGCACCTGCCAATAATCCCTTGACCAGCGAGCCGCTCGACAGTGATGCCACGGATGTCAGGCCAAAAAGACCCACCGAAAAATAGGCCGCCGGGCCAAATTCCAGTGCGACCGATGCCAAGGGTTTTGCCAGCAACAGCAAGGCAAACGCCCCGATCAGGCCACCGACACAAGATGCGTTGAGCGACACGGCAAGGGCTTCGTTGGCGCGACCGTTGCGGGTCATGGCATAGCCGTCAATTGCGGTTGCCGCGGCGGCGGCGGTGCCAGGCGTTGATAGCAAAATCGCACTGACCGACCCGCCATATTCCGCCGCCATATAAAGGGCAATCAGCAACAGCATGCTGAGTTCGGGCGGCATGTTATAGGTAAAGGGAATAAGCAGGGTAATGCCGATGGACGGCCCCAGCCCGGGCAACGCACCGACCACCACGCCAACGGCTGTACCGATCACAAGGCAGGCCAGCCCGGAAAAACTGAAAATAACGGCAAAGGCATCCATAATGCTGCTCATGAATGGCTCCGGCTTTTCAGGTTTGCCCGGCAGGCGGGAAGGCGGGCTGGTAAAAACGGTGCGGGGGGTAAAAATCGGCGTGTGACCGCAGGTGCTGAAAAAATCATGCCTGTAACGGCGAATTCGGTCATTACCTTGTTCCTGATTGGGAACCTATGCCAGTGGCCACAAGGGGCATTCAGGCATAAGTTTTTCGTTTCCATCGGGCAGCTGTTTTTAATTGCAATGGCGAAGGTCAAATTGCAGCACCTGTTTTAACCAGGCGATACCTTCTGTATTGCAGCTTGTTTACTGCCATTTTTTCGTTTGTTTGTGTCTCCGGTTTGCCCGATTTGGTACCAAACTGCTAATAGAATGTATGATGAACAGTATAAGAAAATTCTAAGTGTGTTGTGATTTTGCGGTGGCTTCGGCGGCGTATCAAGGCAGGAAAACCGACGGCCAGAACCGGTCCTGGCAGGTAACAGGACCATGTTACGCCCATTGTGTGGATTGCTTTTGAGGAAAAACATCAACAAGGCCGGGTATCTGGAAGGTGGGGAGATTTACCGGAAAAAAAGAAAAGGCAGAAGGTCGGGGTGGGATCGACCTTCTGCCTGCTCCTGGTTTGCGCCAGTAAAGGCAGCATATCAAATGTCAATCGGCGGGCCGGGTGTCATCGTTGACGGGGCCGGTTTCGATGTTCGGCGTTGGCACCTAACCGGGCGAAGGTCAGGCGTAACGGGCATAAACAGAATGCCGAAACCCCGTATGTGAACACAGGCCGGTTGCCGTTTGACGCGGCGGAACATAGCAAGGTCCTAATATGTCGGCTATGCGTGTTTGGCGTTCCCCCTGTTCTTGATCGGAGAACGCATCGCCAAGTCTATGGAATAAAAGTGTTATTTGTACTTTGTGTCAGCTTATAACCTGGATGGGGGCGTTGTCCATCCAGGCCAGAACAGCCTTAACCGTCTGGCCGTAAAACACTTTCCAGGTTTCACGCGTGACATAGCCCAGATGCGGGGTCAGCAACAAGCGGTTGCTGTGGCGCAGCGGATGATCTGACGGTAGGGGTTCGGTGTCATAAACATCAATCCCGGCTCCGGCGATGATGCCCTTATTGACCGCATCTAGCAGGTCATCGACATTTACAATCGGCCCGCGTGATGTGTTGATCAAAAAGGCCGATGGTTTCATTTTTTCGAAATCAGCACGGCGAATCAAATTAACGGTGCGCTCGGACAGGCGCTGATGGATGGTGATGAAATCGCTGTTGGCGAGAAGCTCGTCCTTGCGCGCCAGTTGCACGCCCAGTTCGGCGCACCGTTGTGCTGTCAGGTTTTCCGACCATGCCATCACATTCATGTCGAACGCTTTGGCAATTTGCGCGATCTTGCCGCCCAATCGGCCCAGGCCGATGATGCCAAGTGAGGACCCTGCCAAATCCTGCCCCAGCCCGACTTGCCAGCCGCCCTGGCGCATCGATGCATTTTCCGGCACGATGCCGCGTGCCAGGCCCAATATCAGGGCAAAAGTCAGCTCTGGCGTGGCTGTGGACGGGGATTCGGTGCCGCAAACGACAATGCCGTGCTGCTTGGCGGCCTGCATATCAATGGCGTCGTTGCGCTTGCCGGTGGTGACAATCAGTTTCAGGTTGGGCAGACGCGCCATAAGATCGCTGCCAATCGGGGTGCGTTCGCGCATGATGCATAAAACGTCAAACGGGCTTAACCGGGCAATAAGGGCGTCAAGATCGCCAAGTGTGTCGTGAAACACGGTGATCTCGGCGCGGGCTTCAACCGGCGACCAGTCTGCCGAGGTGCGGGCCAGATTTTGATAGTCATCAAGAATTGCGATTTTCATGAAGGGTCCGTTTTTTGTTGGGCGTTCCTGATTCTATGAACCGACGAAAAGAAAGATTTGTCACGAAAATTCGATGCTTTAACCGCGCAAGATAGCGCGGGCCGGTTTTCTGTGTGGTTTTCAGTTGCCGATATGTTTACAGGCTATCGGCAATTTCCTGCATCCAGATGGCAACAGCAACTGCCCCGCCGTCGGGGACACCCACGACCCGGTCACCCAGATAACTGGCGCGGCCCAGTTCCGGCGTCATTTCGGCGGTTTTATCGGCCCCGTTGCGTGCGGCGTCGCAGGCGGCCTGCCATGCGTCTTTGCCGGTTTTGTCTTTGGCAACGGCATCGCGAAAGGCCTTGGCGGCGGGCAACAAGGCATCAAGCATGGTGCGGTCGCCCTGTTTGGCCCCGCCCAGTTCAGCAATGGCGTTGGCCGCAATTTCAAAGGCTTCGGCCCATTGCGCGGGGGATGGCGAATGCGATGCGGCATCTTGCAAATGGCGGCCCGCCCGGATCAGGGCGTTGGCGTAAAACGGGCCGGAACTGCCTGCAATTGCCTTGCGCAGCGCATTGCCCGTGGCAATAAGCGCGGTTGCCGGTGTGGCCCATGCCTTGTGCGGTAATGCTAAAATGGCGTCCGCCCCGCGTTCCAGGCTGGCCCCCAAATCGCCGTCGCCAGCTTTGGTGTCCAGATCGGTCAGGTGCGGTTCTTCGGCTTTCAGTTTTTTGGCAACGGCCTGGCCAATACCCTTGATCTTATCCGCCAGCGGCCCGCGCTCGGGATAGGTAATGTCATCGCTGCTACCTGCCGGGTCTTTGATTTCCTGGCGTTTGGCGGCAATTGTGCCGCTGCCCGGCCATGCCCAGGCGGTGGTGGTGGCATCAAGCAGACGGGTGCGGGTGTCGTCCAGTTTTAACAGCGATAACGAACAACCCGGCATATCAATCGCACTTAACAAGGTGCCGGTCCATACGCGCGCGACATCAATGCTCTGCGCGCGCAGATAGGCGATGGCATGGCGGGTCATAATCGCCAGTTCCATGCTTGATGTGCCGCCAAGGCCATTGACCAGCAAGGCAACCTTGTCGCCTTTGCCAATTTTGCGGTCATCAATGATGGTTTTCAGGATAATTTCGGCCAGTTCATCGGCCGTGCTGATCTTTCGCCGCTCTACCCCTTTTTCACCGTGAATGCCAAGGCCCAGCTCAATCTCGTCATCTTTCAGGGTAAAGCCGGGCTTGTTGGCGCCAGGCAGGGTGCAGGCACCCAGCGCCACCCCCATCGAGCCAAGATCGCGCGCTGCATTCCGGGCAATATCGGCAATTTCGGCCAGCGATTTTCCGGCTGCGGCGGCAGCACCGGCAATTTTATGGATCAAAACCGTTCCGGCAATGCCGCGCCTGCGATCTTCGCTGACGGTTTGATGCAGCGATACATCATCGGCAACCACGACAATTTCAACCGGTATTCCCTCGGTTTGCACCAGTTCGGCTGCCAAACCGAAATTCAGTCGGTCGCCGGTATAGTTTTTGACCACCAAAACCGCCCCGGCAGGCCCGGCACAGGCGCGAATGGCATGTAAAACCGCATCGGTCGAGGGGGATGTAAAAACATCACCCGCCACAGCCCCGGTTAACATGCCTTTGCCGACATATCCGGCATGGGCCGGTTCGTGGCCGCTGCCGCCCCCCGAAATTATCGCAACCGGGCGTTCGTCCGGGGCGGGCAGGCCAGCTTGCAAAACAACATTGTCGTGTTCAAGCAATGCCAGTTCGTCCGAACCATCCACCATCCCTTCGAGCATCTCGCGAACAACATTTTTGGGATTGTTGATTAGTTTTTTTGACATGATTTCTCACCTGCCTGTCCTGGAGTTTCCTTGATTTTGGATTTCTTTTTAACAAGTTAATCCAAAAAGGGATAAATGCCAGCTTTGTGGGGAAATCCAGATACTTTCGATCCAGGATTGTTTAAAATCAAACGGCGGATTTGGCGTGGTTAGACCGACCAAGGGATGTTTAAGCCCTTGGTGGCTTTGGGAATGCCAAAGCAAAGACGCGATAGATGATGATTACGAAAGAGACCTGCATAATGGCCATTCCAGCCTCTCGTGAAGAATTGCTATTTGCCATCACGACAACGTTTGACAGATTGATGGCGGATTTGGCAAAGGTCCCACCCAGCCGTGCGCGCGAAGCCACGCTTAAAGGACATGCCGCGGGGACGCTGATGAGTCCGTCGGATCTGGTGGCCTATTTGATCGGATGGAATGAGCTGGTTCTGAAATGGTTGGACCGCGATGACCGGGGTGAGCCTGTTGATTTTCCTGCGACGGGTTTCAAATGGAACCAGCTTGGTCTCCTGGCGCAGAAATTCTACGCTGATCTAAATGCACAGGAATGGCCCGAATTACTTCACCGCTTTGCGGCAGCCAAGGCGCAGTTGATCGCGACGATTAAGGCCCGGTCGGATGATGAACTTTATGGTAAGCCATGGTATGGCAAATGGACCAAAGGCCGGATGATCCAGTTCAATACATCCTCTCCCTACGCCAATGCGCGCATTCGTATCCGCAAGTGGCTAAAGGCGCAGGAATAAAAATACACCCTATTTCCGCCTTGGGCTTTTAGGCCCTGAAAGGGGCGGCCCGAGAACAGGGACGTTTCTGGGGCCGGGGTCAGGTATTAAACCGATGCCGGGACGATGGTTATCCTGTGTGTCGTCTTTTCGAAACTGGCGCTAAGTGGCTATTCTAGTACCCAACAATACATACAGGCTTACCAGCTGCGATCTGCTGATACATATCTGCGTTGCAGAATAAAAATTATGCATTTTTTTGAGATCAGATCATAACGCGCGCAGCTGATACGCATGAAAGTCTTTAATATGGATTGGTTCCCTATCGTTTTTGGTACGTTTAAGGTTGTTGCGCTTGTCGTGGCCATGTTTTTCGCCATCAAGTGGCATTACGATCAGGGCAAGAAGAAGGGGATGGACAAGCGAGCGGTGCTGCGATCTGCCGCCAAGATGGCTGCACTTTTCGTGCTGGCGGCACTCGTCGTGGGACTTGTCAGCTTCGTTCTTGTCACGGCGCTCGGTTTGGATATGAGCTACTGATGAGGGCATCATAAATGTATTAGCCTCGCAGGGGCGACGACACTTTCGCTGTCATTCCTCGATCTCTAATGACAGGATTCTTGCGCCCCCGGTAGACAAGGATCCTCTGTGATCTTACGCGATCACTAAGTGCTCGGCGTGACCGGATCGTAAACGAGCGATCTGTCTCGCAGATGTGGTCGAGATCACTTCTGCGGGATTCTGCTCGGTGTTCGTCTGAGTCGAGGGTGAAGATCGCCGGGGACCGATATCTGGAAGCGGACGCCGTTTTTTCGATAGGTGGGATACATAACTCGCCAAGTATTGCCGCAGGGGAAATACTTCTAAAACGTCAAAGTTTATTTTAAAAATATTGACTAAGAAAATGGCGGAGAGGGTGGGATTCGAACCCACGGTACTATTGCTAGTACAACGGTTTTCGAGACCGCCCCGTTCGACCACTCCGGCACCTCTCCGCATGTGTGGTCTGGCGTTCGAGGCGCTGTTTAACGGTCTGTGCGCCAGATTGCAAGAGGGAAAAAACAAAACGTTTGGTTTCGATGCTGAAATTGTTGTTTGGGAGCGGTTCGTCGCGGATTTGGCAGGGTTGGGATGGGGGTGTTTTGTCAGCTGTTTGGTATCATCCTATTATTTAAGGTAACGCTCAGACAGGGCCGGAATGGCAGGTTACGGTGTCGGGGCCCGGGACGGATTGGACCGTTTGGGCATTTTGAGAGTGAATGTGCGCTCGTTTGCCGGGAAAGCAGGAGTCGGCGTGCCGGGGGCCAGGCATGACAATGGTGGAAGCGGGTTTTGATGCGGTGTCGCGCCGATGTTGAACAATGCAGGCTTGCCATGCGTGCCAAACAGGGCCGTATGGCGCGGATTGCCCGCTTTGGAGTTGACATTTAAGAGGGGAAACGGTAATTCACCCGTCTCTCGCAGCGGTCCGGTCTCAGTTTGCAGCGACACCGGTCTGCGCGTTTGCGTTTCCGAAGTCTTTTATTCAGGAACTTATTCGATGTATGCAATCATCAAAACTGGTGGCAAGCAATATAAGGTTGCCGCCAACGACGTTATCAAGGTCGAAAAGATCGCTGCCCAAGCTGGTGAAACCGTGACCCTGGATCAGGTTCTCATGGTGGCTGGCGACGGTGCGCCGCAGGTTGGTGCTCCGTTGGTCGCTGGTGCTTCTGTTGTTGCAGAAGTTCTGGAACAGGCCAAGGGCGACAAAGTGATCGTTTTCAAGAAAAAGCGCCGGCACAATTACCGTCGCAAAAATGGTCATCGCCAGAACCTGACCGTTCTGCGCATCACGGGCATCAACGTCTGATTTTCAGACGGATGCAGGTTTTAGGAGGGTTTCATGGCTCATAAAAAAGCTGGTGGTAGCTCCCGTAACGGTCGCGACTCCGAAGGTCGGCGCCTCGGCGTTAAGAAATTCGGCGGCCAAGCGGTTGTTGCAGGTAACATTCTCGTTCGTCAGCGTGGCACAAAATTCCATGCGGGCGAAAATGTTGGCCTCGCCAAAGACCATACCTTGTTTGCAACTGCGGGCGGTAGCGTTCAGTTCAAGTCAGGTTTCAAAGGTCGTACCTATGTGAACATCATTCCGGCAGAGGCGTAAGCCTCCCGTTCCGGACACGATGTGTCAAGAATTTGCAGGGGAGGAATGAGCAATCATTCCTCCCCTGTTTTATATGTTTCAGGCAAGATAATGCAGGGCGCGGCAGATTGCGCGGCATTGGGGAAATACCCCCGGACGAATTGATCCCAAAGGACTGGTTATGAAGTTTCTCGACGAGGCAAAAATTCATGTGCAAAGCGGTCGCGGCGGCGCCGGAGCGGTGAGCTTCCGGCGGGAGAAATTCATTGAATATGGCGGTCCCGATGGCGGCGATGGCGGACGGGGCGGCGACATTATTGTCGAAGCTGTTGAAAACTTGAACACCCTGATCGATTTTCGCTATCAGCAGCATTTCAAGGCCCAGATCGGCATGCATGGCATGGGCCGCAACCGAACCGGCCCGGCGGGCAAGTCGGTGACCATCAAGGTGCCGGTGGGCACTCAGATTTTGGCAGAAGACCGCGAAACCGTTATCCTTGACATGATCAAACCCGGGCAAAGCATTGTGCTGTGCCGGGGCGGTGACGGGGGCCGGGGCAATACCCATTTTAAATCATCGACCAACCAGGCCCCAAGGCGCGCCGAAGAAGGCTGGCCGAACGAAGAAATGTCGGTTTGGCTGCGCCTGAAGCTGATTGCCGATGCCGGGCTGGTAGGGCTGCCCAATGCCGGGAAGTCGACTTTTCTGGCGGCATCATCCGCGGCACGACCGAAAATTGCCGATTATCCCTTTACCACCCTGCATCCGCAGTTAGGTGTGGTCGAGGTTGATGACAATGAATTTGTGCTGGCTGATATTCCCGGCCTGATCGAAGGCGCATCGGAAGGCAAGGGCATTGGTACGCGCTTTTTGGGCCATATCGAACGTTGCGAAGTGTTGTTGCACCTGATTGATTGTGCCGAGGAAGACCCGGTTGCGATCTATCGCACCGTGCGCGAGGAACTTGATAACTACGCCGATATTCTGGTTGATAAACCCGAAATTGTTGCCCTGTCCAAGGCCGATACGCTGCTGCCTGAAATGGTGGAAGAACAGCGCGATATTTTGGAAAAGGGGATAGGCAAGAAGGTTTACATCGTTTCCGGTGCCACCCAGCAGGGGGTAAAGGAAGTTCATCGTCAGTTGCGCCGCCACATTGTTGAAGAACGCGAACGCCGGGCGCTTGAAAGCAACGAGGATAGAGGGTTCCAGCCTTGAGCCTTGGCGATGCAAAACGGCTGATTGTCAAGGTTGGCTCGGCCTTGCTGGTGGATGAAACCACCGGCAAGCTGCGTCGTGCCTGGCTGGAGGCCCTGGCCGACGATATTGCCGCCCTGCGTGAACGCGGCACCGAAGTGATTATTGTCTCAAGCGGGGCCATTGCCATGGGCCGCCGCCTGTTGGGGCTGGATCATCGCACCATCAGCCTGGCTGACAAGCAGGCCGCCGCTGCAACCGGGCAGATTTCGCTGTCTCAGGTCTGGCAGGAGGCCCTGCACCGCAACGGGCTGATCATGGCGCAGGTGCTGGTCACGCTGGAAGATATGGAATCGCGCCAGCGTTATTTAAATGCGCGCGGCACGCTTAATGCGTTGCTGGGCCATGGTGCCGTGCCGCTGATCAACGAAAACGATACCGTCGCCACGGCTGAAATTCGCTTTGGCGATAATGACCGGCTGGCGGCCAAGGTCGCACATATGATTTCGGCGGATATGCTGGTATTGCTGTCTGATATTGACGGGCTTTATAGTGCTGATCCGCGCAAGAACCCAGATGCCGTGCTGATCCCCGAAGTGTGTGAACTGACCCCGGAAATCATGAATATGGCCGGGGCGGCACCGACGATGTATAGCTCTGGCGGGATGGTCACTAAATTAATGGCGGCCGAAATTGCCATGAAATCGGGCTGCCGGATGATGATTGCGCGCGGTACCATCTATCATCCGTTAAAGGCACAGCTTGATGGCGGCTTGCATACCCTGTTTCAGCCCTCGGAAACGCCGCTTGCCGCGCGCCGTCACTGGATTGCGACATCGCTTTCCGCACGCGGTGCGATTGTGATTGATGCCGGGGCCGTCAAGGCGCTGCGCGCGGGCAAAAACCTGTTGGCACCGGGCATTACCACCTTGCAGGGCAGTTTCAAGCAAGGCGATGCGGTGCGGGTGTTAGCCAGTGACGGCAGCGAAGTGGCGCGCGGGCTTTCGGCCTATTCGGCAGAAGAAACCCGCCAGCTCATCGGTCATAACAGCCATGATATCGAGCCGATTTTGGGGTATAGCCGTGGCAATGCGATTATCCATTCCGATGATCTGGTGCTGGCACAAAGCTGAATTTCAGACGTTTTTGTCGATTTGAGCTGCGATAACGAGGTGATTATGGGTGAAGGACGGTTTTTCAACCGGCATCGGTAATTTGAGCGGTGCGGGCGATTGTGGCAAAAATATCGGCCAGCATGGCAAGTTCGGCCCGATGCAGGATATTGGCAGGAATAACGCCGGATGTATCTGTTGGGGTATCGGGGCCAATCGCGGCGGGAACCGGAAGGTCACGCGTGGCGCAGGCATCGCTGGCAACAGTTACGCCGTATCCGGCCTGATGGGCCATGCGGGCGGTTGTTGAAATGCAAAGATGCGTCATGAAACCCGCCAGAACCACGTTTTTAAGGCTGTTGCTTTGCAGGGTTTCGTGCAGGTTGGTGTTGCCAAATGCATTTGGCACATGTTTGACGATGGTGGCTTCGTTTGCCATCGGCGCAACTTCGGGCATGATCTCGATATAGCGGTCATCGGGGTTGAAAATGGCAGCGCCCGCCGGGCTATGATGCACAATATGAATGACAGGGCCTTTATGACGGCGCCAGTGGGCCAGCAAGTGGGCGACGTTTTTTAGGGCCGCGTCCAGCCCGTGTAATTTCAGCGCCCCGCTGCGATATTCTTCCTGGGCATCAATGATAATCAGGGCGGCATTATCGACATTGCCAATGGCTGGGGTAATGCCGGAAAGTGATAATAGTGTTTGGGCCGTCATGGCTTGTTTCCTTTGTAAATATGATCTGGCAATTATGGCCCTGCAAATTTGCCATTCATACAGGCATTTTTGCGGTTATAATCTGCATTTACGCAGAATTTTCCGGAGCGAAAATGCAGGTACCAGACTGGGAAGGCCTAAAGACATTTGTGGTGCTTTGCCGGGCGGGAAATATGAGTGCGGCTGCGCGCGAGTTGGGCGTGAACCAGACCACGGTCAGCCGCCGTATTGCCCGGTTGGAAACCATATTGGGTTATCCGGTTTTGCGCCGCGGCGATGGCGAACTGGTGCCCACCAGCCAGGCCAAACCGTTATTGGCGACGGCGCAGGAAATGGAGGCGAATATTGCCGCTGTTTTGGCGGCAACGCCCAAGGCCGGGGATGGCGCACCGGATTTGACCGGAACCGTGCGTGTCACGGCGGTAGATGCCATTCTTGATGGGGTGCTGCTGCCCGCCTTTGGTGATTTTCATCATCGCTATCCCGGCGTGCAGCTTGATTTGATCGGCGGCAACCGCAACCTTAATATTGCCCGGCGCGAGACGGATTTGGCATTGCGGCTGGCGATGCCGGAGAGCGGGGCTTTTCGGGCGCGGCGTCTTGGCGATATGCAATTTGCCGTGTATGGCCCCCACAGGGACATGGACCTGCAACAGGCCGACTGGATTGATCTGGTTGACGATTTTGCCGACAAGCCCGAACAGCAATGGTTACAGCACACATTTCCCAAACGCCGGGTATTGGCGCGTGCTAATAATGCGGCATTTATGGCGCGGCTGGCATTGCAATGTCGGGGGTGCTGTTTGTTGCCCCGTTGTGTGGGCGACCGGGTTAAGGATCTTTACCGGCAGGATCAATATCAGGTAAGTGCGGGGCGCGAGGTCTGGTTGCTGGTGCATCAGGATATGGCCCATGTGCCACGTGTGCGCGCAGTGATGGATTGGGTCAGTGCTGTGATGCGGGCTTTATAATCGGCATCAACAGGGTGTTTTTCACCCCTCCGTGCCCTTTAAAGTATCCGTCTTGATGGTATGGTCGGCCAGTCGGCTGTGGCTTTGCACGGTGCGGGCATTGGGGATGTCGTTGTCCAACGCGCGGCGGGTCGCTGTTTCGTCGTCGAACCCGTATGTGCGCCAGCGTTTGATTAATCGCTTTTCCAACACCTGGATCGGCACATCAAGAAAAAGGGTTAGATCAAACAGGGATGACAGGCCATTCCATGGGGCATGGTCGAGCAACAGATAATTTCCTTCAACCAGGATGATGCGTTGCTTTTGTGAAATACAGCGCGCAGACCCGCGCGAAAGCTCAAGGTTTCGATCAAAGACCGGCACATAAATATCGTCGTCATCACGCCTGAGGGCCGCAAGACAGCGGGCGAAGCCGCCAACATCAAAGGTGTGTGGTGCGCCTTTGCGGGCCAGATGGTTGCGGGCGGCAAGGATGGTATCATCGAAATGAAAGCCGTCCATCGGCACGATGGCCACCCCGGCTTCATCACCCCCCAGATGGTGATGAAGCCGTTCGGACAGGGTTGATTTGCCCGAAGCGGGGGCGCCAGCGATTGCCACCATTAGCCGGGTATGACCGGACTGACGGCTGGCAATGAGGGAAGCGATAGGATCAAGATCAGGATATTTTTGCATTTAAGGCGGCCCTGATCCTGTTTTAGGCGGTGGCGGCAATTTCAGGGGCCTCAAGGGCACCGGTCATAAAGGCGACGGCATCAGACATGGTATAGTCAGAGGGTTTGATGGTGCAAAGCCGTTTGCCCAGCCGATGGATGTGGATGCGGTCGGCGACCTCGAACACATGGGGCATATTGTGCGATATAAGCACAATTGGCATTCCGCGCGATCGTACATCCTGTATTAATTCCAGCACCCGTCGGCTTTCTTTAACCCCAAGGGCGGCGGTTGGTTCATCCATAATCACGACCTTGGAACCAAATGCAGCCGCACGGGCCACCGCCACCCCCTGACGTTGCCCGCCAGACAGGGTTTCAACCGCCTGATTGATGTTTTGAATGGTCATCAGGCCCAGTTCATTGAGTTTGGCGCGCGCGACACGCTGCATTTCCGGGTGATCCAGCATTTTGAAAAACGTGCCGGCAAAACCGGACCGGCGAATTTCGCGGCCCATAAACATGTTATCGGCAATAGACAGGGCCGGGGACAGGGCCAGGTTTTGGTATACCGTTTCAATGCCAACTTCGCGGGCGTCCATCGGCGATGAAAACGAAACCGGTTGGCCATCAAGCCGTATTTCACCTTCATCCAGGGAAACAGCCCCGGACAATGCCTTGACCAGCGAGGATTTTCCGGCCCCGTTATCGCCGATAATCGCAAGGATTTCGCCGGGATAAAGGTCGAAATCGGCATGATCAAGGGCGGTGACACGGCCATAGCGTTTGACCAGGCCACGCCCGGAAAGAACAGGTTGAAGGGGGGATGATGTGGCGTTCATGACGATACCTTTCTGATCCACTGGTCAATCGCAACGGCAATGATGGTCAGCCAGCCAATGGCAAACAGTTGCCACAGCACGTCAACGCCAATCATGCGCAAACCGGAATTGAACACACCGACAATCAGGGCGCCAATCAGGGGGCCGATAATGGACCCGCGCCCGCCAAACAGCGAAATGCCCCCAATGACGACGGCGGTAATGGATTGAAGGTTGGCTTCCTGAAAACTTTGCGGCGACACCGAGCCAACACGTCCGATAGAGGCCCATGCCCCGATGGCACATACCAACCCGGCCAGCCCGTAAACCGTGATCAGGGTGCGGTTGGTGCGGATACCGGAAAGTTCGGCAGCGTCCTTGTCATCGCCAATGGCATAAACATGGCGGCCCCATGCGGTATGGTTCAGCACAAACCACAGTACTGCGAAAATCAGCAGCATCAGAACCGAACCATAGGTGATCCGCGCCCCGTTAAACGAAATGGTTTCACCAAAGAACTTTAACAGCGGGGCAATTTCGTCAAGCGTCTGGCTGCGGATCGACTGCGCACCTGATAACCACAAATTCAGGGCGAAAAAGATATTCCAGGTTCCCAGTGTAACGATAAAGGGCGGCAGTTTGATGCGGGTCACCAGAAACCCGTTCATCATCCCGGCACCAATCCCGCCGATACAGCCAATCAGAATGGCAATCGGGGCGGGGACGCCAAGGCTGACCGCAAGCTGCCCCATAATCACGGACATCAGAACCATGATCGCCCCGACCGACAGGTCAATCCCGGCGGTTAGAATAACCAGGCTTTGTGCCGCAGCAAGAATGCCAATAATGGAAACCTGCTGAATAATCAGCGACAGATTAAAGGGCGAAAAAAATTTGGGCCCGGCAATCAAGCCAAAAATAATGACAGACGTTAGCAGGACAATAACCGGCACCATCGTCGGGTTGCCGTGCAAAAAATGCTGAATGCGGGCAAAAGGCGTGTGCTTTGCGGTGTTAAACTGGGCGACGCTTTTGTCACTGGCATCCAGTGCCTGCTCAAAGTCCTGTTTTTTGTGAGACGTGCGAACAGGATCGCTCATCACTTCCTCCCGGTTTTATCAGGACGCTTTGTTTTCTGGTGGTAAAACCAGCACGCCTTTTTTCTGATTTATGGAATTAAGGGCAGATTTTATGCATCATCGTGGCCAAAGAGCGCGCAATCGCGCTCTTTGGCACAGATGGTTGGGGAGGATTACCCCCAGCAGCGGTTCATGCCCTCTTCGACACTGATAGAGGGAACGCCGTCGACCGGTTTGTCGGTGACGAGGTTAACGCCGGTATCGTAAAAATTCAGCCCTGCCGAATTTTTGGGTTTTTCGCCAGTTTTTGCCCAATTGGCAATCGCCTCGATTCCTTTATAGGCCATATCAAGCGGATATTGCTGTGATGTCGCCCCAATAACCCCGTCCTTGACGTTCAAAATACCGGGGCAGCCGCCATCAACCGATACGATCAGCACATTCTTTTCCAGGCCAAACGATTTAAGGGCCTCATAGGCCCCTGCCGCCGCAGGTTCGTTAATGGTATAAACAACATTGATGCCTGAATCGCGCTGCAACAGGTTTTCCATTGCTTTGCGGCCGCCTTCTTCGTTGCCGCTGGTAATGTCGTGGCCGACAATGCGGCTGTCATCTTCATCGCCGATCTTGTTTGGGTCTTTGATGTCGATGCCAAAGCCTTTCATGAAGCCCTGATCGCGCAGAACATCAACAGACGGTGCCGAGGCCGACAGGTCAAGAAACGCAATTTTGGCATCATCCGCCTTGTCACCGAGTTGGCTTGCGGCCCATTTGCCAATCATTTCGCCTGCTTTGAAATTGTCTGTGGCGAAGGTGGCGTCGGCGGAGTCAATCGGTTCAAGGGGGGTATCAAGGGCGATGACAAGTAACCCGGCATCACGGGCTTTTTTGAGTGCCGGGACGATGGCTTTTGTATCGGACGCGGCAATCAGAATGCCTTTTGCGCCAGCGGCAATGCATGATTCAACAGCCTGTACCTGTGTTTCATTGTCACCATCAATCTTGCCGGCATAGGTTGAAAGATCGACATTGTGTGCGAATGAAGCTGCTGTTGCGCCTTCTTTCATTTTGACAAAAAACGGATTGATATCGGTTTTTGTGATGAGACAGGCCCCCATTTCATCGGCTTTGGCCTGGTGAACCGGCAGGGCGGCAATCGAAAGAGCAAGCGCACCAAGAGTTGCGCCAAGAAGTGTTTTTTTCATCTGTTTCCTCCCAGGGATTTCCCTGATTTCAAAGGCATTTTGCCAGTTATTTACCTAGAAAACGTCCGCGACAGTTGTTCTTTGCAACCTTGATATGGGGACGATCTGGCATATAAACCACACTAAATTTGAAGATCTGTCAATTAATAAATCCGTTTGATTTATTAATTAGAATTAGTCATCTTGTGATGATAACAAAAAACGGCGATGCCGTATGGGAGGACTAGGAATATGCCCGCAAGTCAAACCACGAGCGGAGATTTTCCGGGCGTTTCACCGCTTCATTCCGGATCAAATGGCGGCGGTGGTGCCAACCAGATCCGGGTGCGCGCCTATAACGAACGTTTGCTTTTGTCGCTTGTGCGGCGTACGGCGGGCCTGTCAAAGGCCGACATCGCCCGGTTGTCGGGGTTATCGGCGCAAACTGCATCTGTCATTATTCGTGCGCTGGAACGCGACGGACTTTTGATGCGCGGCGAACCAGTGCGGGGCAAGGTTGGCAAGCCGTCAATCCCGATGGCCCTTAATCCGGACGGCGCATATTCGCTGGGCCTGAAAATTGGTCGGCGCAGCGCGGATCTGGTGTTGATGGATTTTGTTGGCACGGTGCGCGAACGCCGTATTGAAACCTATAAATATCCGACGCCCGAAAACATTCGTCAGTTCGTATGCACCGCGATTGACAGTTTGATTGCCAATCTGACCCCGGCCCAGCGCACCCGCATTGCCGGACTGGGTATTGCCGCGCCGTTTGAATTGTGGAACTGGGTCGATGAAATGGGGGCGCCAGAACAGGATATGAACGCCTGGCGTGATATTGATCTGGTCGAGGATATTGGTGAAATTGTTTCTTTTCCGGTGTTTTTACAAAACGATGCCACGGCGGCCTGTGGTGCTGAACTGGTGTTTGGCCAGGGTGCCAATTACACCGATTTTGCCTATTTCTTTATTGGGTCCTTCATTGGCGGTGGTGTGGTTTTAAACCAGGCTGTTTATGCCGGGCGGACCGGCAATGCCGGGGCGTTCGGGTCGATGCCGGTGGTGGACCGGGCAGGGAAGCCGTCGCAGTTGATCGATCAGGCGTCTTTGTTTGTTTTGGAAGAAATGCTGAAACATGAGGGTATCGATCCCGATCGACTATGGCGCGACCCGGAAAGCTGGGGCGATATAGGGCGGCCGCTGGATTGCTGGATTGCGCAGGCGGCGCGCAGCCTGGCTTTGGCAATCACGTCGGTTTGTTCTGTGATTGATTTTGAAACCGTGATTGTCGATGGCGGTTTCCCGCCCTTTGTGCGTGACTGCGTGGTGGGGGCCATTCGCGATGCCATTACCGAACTGGACCTGCAAGGCATTGCCATGCCCCGGGTCGAACCCGGGGTGGTTGGCAATGGCGCGCGCGCCATCGGGGCAGCCAGCCTGCCGCTGTTTTCACGCTACCTGCTTGATCAGAATGTGTTGTTTATGCAGGTTGAAGGGTGATCTCTGCACGTGTCGTCAGAAGTTATCCTTGCGGTGGCGAATTTCGGTAAAGACGATTTCGGCGGGGGCCCCAGACATGCCCATCGCCGCGCCGACGCGCGGCACATCGGCGCGTAAAAACGGGTTGGTCTCTATTTCCTCGCCCAGGGTGGAGGGGATGGTGGGGCGGTTGGCCTTGCGCAGGGTTTCAATTGCGCCAACGCGAGACTGAATGGCTGTGTTGTCTGGCTCAATCGTCAGGGCAAAGCGGGCATTGGCAAGGGTGTATTCATGGCCGCAATAAAGCCGGGTTTCGACCGGCAAGGTGCGGAACTTGATCAGCGAATGCCACATTTGTTCTGCGGTGCCTTCAAACAGGCGTCCACAGCCAAGAGCAAACAGGCTGTCGCCCGAAAACAGGGCTGAAACGGCGGGAAAATAAAAGGCAATATGCCCGGCGGTATGGCCCGGGACATCGTAAACGCTGGCGATAAGTGCGCCAACTTTTACTGTGTCGCCCTCGGCCACGGTTTCATCCAGCCCGTCGATTTTATCGGCTTCGGCAGCAGGGCCGATCAGTTTCGCGCCGAACTTTTCCTTAAGTTCGGCATTGCCACCGACATGATCATTATGATGGTGGGTGTTTAAAATAACATCCAACTGCCAGCCGCGTTTGGCCAGTTCTTCAATCACCGGGGCGGCATCGCCGGGGTCGACCACGGCGGTCACGCCACTTTGGGTACAATGAAGCAGATAGATGTAATTGTCTGACCGGTTCGGGATCAGGATGATGTCACCTGCCGACATTTTTGGCCTCATTTGTTTGAAAATATATTAATCAGTCTACACCCTGAGCCTAACAGGGTGACGACGGGGAAACAATTGCGCTGCAATTTGTTTCGCGAACCACCGGACAATGATAGGGTTTACACATGCGTCAGGATGTTGTCGATTTACACCGGTTTTATGCCACCAGCCTGGGTCAGGCCGCCCGGCGGCTTATTCGCCGTCGCTTGCGCCTGATGTGGTCAGACGTGCGCGGAATGCGCGTGCTTGGCTTTGGCTATGCCACACCCTATTTGCGGCCTTTTCTGGGGGAAGCCGAACGGGTTATGGCCTTTATGCCTGCCCCGCAGGGATGCGTTCATTGGCCCGCAGGCGAAGCCAACCGGGTTGCCCTGATCGAAGAAACCATGCTGCCGCTGCCAGACAGTTCGGTAGATCGGATTTTGCTGGTGCATCTGGTGGAACATTCCGACTCGCAGCGTCGTTTGATGCGTGAATGCTGGCGGGTGTTAACACCAAACGGTCGCATTGTGGTGCTGACCCCCAACCGCAGTTCGTTATGGAGCTGGTCGGAAAATACCCCGTTTGGCTTTGGTCATCCTTACACGGTAAGCCAGTTGCAAAACCTGATGCGGGAAAACATGTTTTTGCCGGTGCAACATAGCCGCGCCCTGTTTTTACCGCCGACCAATAACCGCTTTTTGCTGCGTTCAGCACAGGGCATTGAAAATGTCGGTTCTCGTCTGTTTAAGGCCTTTGCCGGGGTGAGTATTGTTGAAGCAGGCAAGCAGCTTTATGCCAGCACCGGAACCCCGCAGCATAAAAGACGGCTGGTGCATATTCCAGTCGCCGTTCCGCCGATGCGACCGGTTGACGGTAATCAGATCGGGAACAATAACGATACACACGAAGATCCGAAAGATCGGCAGGAAAGCACGACTTTATCGGCTGACAGCGTTGCGCAGGCAAGCCGAACCGGGGCCGATGTTTCTTAAAGGAAATATGCTTTATCCCTATGGTTGTGCATGTCTTGGTTTCATCTATCGCAATGGTCATTGCGCGGAGATGCTGTTATTTCAGGTCCTGTTTCCCCCACTTTCAGTGTTGTTCATTTTTCCGGTTATTGTCATGTCGATGCGCTTTGCGCTTGTTTCTTTCCTGCTTGCCGTCATCCTTTTTGCCCAAATTGGGCCGGTATCTGCCCAGACTCAGAACGCGAATGGCGGGCCGCGCCAGCATATTGTTTTATATGGCGAGGACAATAGCCCGCCTTATGCGTATTTTAACGGGGCGGTTATGGCAGGGGCCTATACCGATATTCTGAAACATGCCGCGGCGCGCTTGCCGCAATATGATATCGAATTTTCCGGTGTGCCGTTTAAACGCGGAATTGAACTGTTGCAGCGTGGCGAGATCATGGCCTTTTATCCGCCCTATCTTGATCCCGAACGGAACTGGGTTAGCCGGTATTCGGTGCCGCTCATCGAACAGACCGTTGTGGTGATGTGCACGCAAAAATTTGCCCGCGATCGTGTTTTGGTGAACTACCCGGTTGATTATATAGGGGCGCGATTTGGCAATACAGCGGGGTACCGGCTGGTCGGCGAAAAACTGTTCGAGATGGCGCGCCAGCATGAAGTGACGCTCGAGGAAGCCCACAGCACCGAGATCAATTTACGCCGGCTGCTGGCCGGTCGCATTGATTGTTATGTCAATGATCGGCTGGCGGTGGAAACGGCACTGGCCGAGCTTGGCGTTGATCGCGCCGCAAGTGCACGTAAAATAATGGAAACTGCTGTTTTAGGCAGTCATCAGGGGGCGATTGCCTATGCCCCGGACGATCCAGGAAAATGGCCTTATCGCGATGAGTTTGCCACGGCATTGGACGCGGTATTAAGGCAAATGTATGAAGACGGCGAAATTGAGCAGATATTGCACCGTTACATGATGTTTTGACCGGTTACCTGGATCTGGGTCGGTATGCCAAAGGTGGTTGGCGCTAGCGATGGCTGGCGGCCAATGCCAGGCCAAAGCTGATAAAAATGCCGCCTGCCACCCGGTCAAACCATCTGCGGGCTGATCCGAGAAGGACGTTTTTGCTGCGTGCCGCCAGGAATGAGTAGCCCATGATAGAGGCAAAAGACAGTAGAACAAAGGTCGAGTCGAGCACGGCAAACTGGGTCATCAACGGGGCTTCGGGATCAAGGAACATCGGGAACAGTGCGGTAAAAAACGCAATTGATTTAGGATTGCTGGCCGAAATGAGAAAACCCCGCAGATAACAACGTCCATAACCGGGATGCGGCATGGATTGTTCAGACATCACATCCACCGGGGGTTTGCCACTGGCCCGCCACATCTTGATGCCCAGCCAGATCAAATAGGCCGCCCCGGCAAAGCGGATAAGATCAAACAGGATCGCCGATGCCATGATCATGGCCCCCAACCCCATTGCCGATAAAGCCCCCATCAGCCCGGTTGCGCTTACACAGCCCAGGGCGCCAATAAAGGATGTCGTTGTGTTATGGCGAATGCTGTTGGTGATGCCCAGCATCACAGCCGGGCCAGGTGTAAGAACAGCGATCAGAACGGCAACAAGATACAGGCCATATTGGTCCAGCGACATAAACGGTATCCTTCGGCACGTGGTGTATCTGACCGGGGCAAAGAGCGGCGATGCCGTGGTCGATACGGCGTTTGCGGCACTCTTGTGCGGGTATTTGATATTTTCTACCACGCAACCGATGAATTTGCCGCATATAAAAAGGCCGCCGAAAGCATTCGGCGGCCTTTGGTAACGGGTTGGTACCAAACAGATTAATGTTCGATTTTGGCCCAGATTTTACGTTTTACAGCATAGAGCATCGCAGTTAACACGATCAGGAACAACAGCACTTTCATGCCCATTGCCTTGCGGGTTTCAAGTTCCGGTTCGGCAATCCAGTTCAGAAACGCCGTAACGTCCTGAGATTCCTGTTCAATGGTCGCTTTCGTGCCATCGGTATATTCAACATCGTCACCATAAAGGGGCGGCGGCATCGAAATCTGATGGCCGGGGAAGTAATGGTTGTAATACTTGCCTTCGGCCATTTCGACACCGGCTGGTGCCTCTTCTTCATAACCGGTCAGCAGGGCATGGACATAATCCGGGCCGTGCGGACGGGCCTTGGCCATCAGCGACAGATCAGGCGGTGTTGCCCCGCCATTGGCTGCCGCAGCAGCCTTGTCATTGGGGAACGGTGACGGAAAACGATCGGCCGGTTTACCCGAACGGGTGAACATTTCACCCTCTTCATTGGGGCCGTCCTGCACGTCATATTCCGCAGCAATCGCCTTGATCTGGTCGTCGTTAAAACCAATACCTTCAAGATTGCGAAATGCCAGATAATGCATGCTGTGGCAGCTTGCACAGACATTTTTGAATACCTGAAAACCACGTTGCACTTGTGCGCGGTCATAGGTGCCAAAAAGGCCCTCCCAGCTCCAGTTCATATCAGGCGGAACCGTGCCTTCTGCAGCTTTCGATGCGTTGGCAAAAGCGGTCAGCGCGAATGCTGCAGCAATTGTGGTGAGAGCAAATTTACGCATTTGCACCTCCCTTGAGGACAGATTCGCTGATACTTGCCGGAAGCGGTTTAGGACGTTCAAGCTTGCCAACCACGGGCATCACAACCAGGAAATGCAGGAAGTAATACAATGTCGCCAATTGGCCAACAACAATGACCGGAAGCCCGGCCAGCCCCATGAATGGATCGGACGGCGCCTTGGCACCGCAATAGCCCAGAACGAAGCAGTCAATTATCAGGATGACAAAAAACCATTTGTAAACCGGGCGGAAACGCGAGCTGCGAACCTTTGATGTATCCAGCCAGGGAATGACAAACAGAACAATGATCGCGGCAAACATTGCCAGCACACCCAGCAGCTTTGCCGGCATGCCAAGGAAACTGAAATCGATCGAACGCAGGATCGCATAGAATGGCAGGAAGTACCATTCCGGCACGATATGTGCGGGCGTCGATAACGGGTTTGCCATGATGTAGTTGTCCGGCTCGCCAAAGAAGTTTGGCGCGAAGAACACGAAATACAGATAGATGATCAAAAACACGCCCATCCCGAACAGATCCTTGATCGTGTAATAGGGATGGAAAGGAATGCTGTCCTGCGGGGTTTTGATTTCAACACCGGTCGGGTTGTTGGACCGCACCGCATGCAGTGCCCAGACATGCAGAACCACAAGGCCCAGAATGACAAACGGCAGCAGGTAATGCAGCGAGAAGAAGCGGTTCAGCGTCGGGTTGCCAACCGAGAAGCCACCCCAAAGCCAGGTTACCAGCGGGTCGCCAACAATCGGGAAGGCTGAAAACAGGTTGGTAATAACCGTTGCACCCCAGAACGACATCTGGCCCCACGGCAGCACATAGCCCATAAAGGCTGTTGCCATCATGGCCAGCAAGATCAGGATGCCAATCCACCACAGAACTTCACGCGGGGCTTTGTATGACCCGTAATAAAGACCACGGAAAATATGGATATAGACGGCGATGAAGAACATTGATGCGCCATTGACGTGCAGATAGCGGATCAGCCAGCCGTAATTCACGTCACGCATGATGCGCTCAACGGAATCAAATGCCATATCGGCATGTGGCGTATAGTTCATCGCCAGAAAGATCCCCGAAAGGATCATGGTCACCAGAACAAACCCGGCCAGAGAACCGAAGTTCCACATATAGGACAGGTTTTTCGGTGTCGGATATTCATAAGCGGCATGATGCACCATCGATATGATCGGAAGACGATCATCGACCCATTTTACCACTTTGTTATTCCATACAGGCGCGCTCATCTTACACTCCCTTAGCCGATCTTGACCGACGTGTCGGTGAGGAAGGTATAGGTCGGCACAACCAGATTCAGTGGTGCCGGACCCTTGCGGATACGACCTGAACTGTCATAGTGCGACCCGTGACACGGGCAATACCAGCCGTCGAAGTCCCCGCGTGGTTCCCCGGTTGCGGTCCCCATCGGGATGCAGCCCAAATGGGTGCAAACGCCGACGACAATCAGCCATTCTTTTTTCTTCACACGGGCATCGTCGGTCTCGGGATCGACCAACTGGTTCAATGCCACGTCTTCAGCTTCTTTGATTTCCCGCTCGGTACGGTGACGGATGAACACGGGTTTACCGCGCCACATGACCTTGATGGCCTGACCGACAGGTATATTGGACAGGTTAACTTCGACCGAGGCCAGCGCCAGAACGTCCTTGGACGGGTTCATGCTGTCCACGAACGGCCACAGCGCCATGCCGGTGCCAACGACACCGACAGCTGTGGTCGCAAGGGTCAGGAAATCCCTGCGGTTCTCGTCCGGGGTATCCCCGGATGATTGCACCGTTTGCGACATGATGTATTCCTCTTTCTGCCCCCAAAACAGGCATGCGGAATGCCTGAAATTACCGTGGGGATCATTGACTTATTTCAAATTGGAAAAAGTTTTTGTCCCCATGGCCTTCAGGCCTGAATCGGATTTCGTATACTAACAATAATGGCCTTTGTTAAGGATAACTTGGCGGGAAAGGTACGTATTAATAAACGCTGTGGTTCTGGAAACACTCTAAAAACCCTACTGTGAACAAGGCTTTTCCTAGTGCTGGTACCGGTTTCAGATACCCGCTATAACAAGCTACTTACGTTAAAGACCACTCCCGAAAGCGGGAAACTCCTGTCGTGCTATGAAACTTTTGGTAACATTTTTTCGGTCGAATTCACACAAAATTGCGCGAGTCTGTTGATCAATCATGAGAATTTGCCTGTTTGAGCCTGATATTCCCCAAAATACCGGCACCATTCTTCGGATGACAGCCTGTTTGGGGGTCGGCGTTGACATTATCGAACCCTGCGGATTTCTGCTGACATCGGCCAGCCTGAAACGGGCGGGGATGGATTACCTTGATGCTGCTGATTATCAGCGACATGCCGATTGGCGTGCCTTTGATGATGCCCGTAAAACCGGGGCATTGCCGGGACGTCTGGTTTTGATGACAACAAAGGGCGCTGTTCCTTATTGTGATTTTGATTTTCGCGCCGACGATATTTTGATGCTGGGCGCGGAAAGCCGGGGTGTGCCCGATCAGGTGCATGATACGGCCGATGCCAGGGTTGTTATTCCGTTACGCCCGGGGATGCGATCCTTGAATGTCGCCATGGCGGCAGCTATGACCTTGGGCGAAGCCATGCGCCAAACCAACAGTTTTCCGGGAACCCCTGAATGACCGACGATACCGCACGCCAGACCGAAATTCGTAAAACTCGGGCCGCCGACTGGTTTACATCCCTGCGCAATCAGATTTGCGCCCGGTTTGAACAGCTTGAAGACAATTATACCGGCCCGTTGTCTGACCGGCCGGCCGGGCGATTCGAGCGGACCCGCTGGGACCGGGGCGAGCAGGAAGGTGGCGGTGAAATGTCGGTGATGCGCGGGCGGGTGTTTGAAAAGGTTGGCGTTAATATTTCGACGGTGCATGGTGAATTTTCGGAAAAATTCCGCAAGGAAATTCCGGGTGCGGATGTAAATCCCAACTTTTGGGCCGCCGGGATTTCGCTGGTGGCGCATCCCTGTTCGCCGCTGGTACCTGCTGTTCATATGAATACCCGCCATATTGTGACGTCAAAGGCGTGGTTTGGCGGTGGGGCGGACCTGACACCGGTTTTTCCCGACGATGCCGATACCGGCGATTTCCATGGGGCGTTCAAGGCTGCCTGTGATGCGCATGGAGACGATTATTACGACCGTTTCAAAAAATGGTGCGACGAATATTTCTGGCTGCCGCACCGCAACGAATCGCGCGGGGTTGGCGGCATTTTTTACGATTATCTGGAAGAGGACTGGGAGGCTGATTTTGCCTTTACCCAGGATGTGGGAAAGGCTTTTCTGGATGTTTATCCTCGCCTTGTCGAACGGCACTATAACTGCGACTGGACGATGGATCAGCGCGAGGCCCAATTGATCAAGCGCGGGCGCTATGTTGAATTTAATCTGCTCCATGATCGCGGAACGCGCTTTGGCCTGATGACCGGGGGCAATACTGAGGCCATCCTGATGTCGCTGCCGCCGATGGCAAACTGGCCCTAGGCTGTGGGCATTTTGATCGGTTTAAAATGATGACAAAAGGCCTGTGTGATGCAGGTCTTTTGTACGTGTGATGTGGGGCAGTATTTTACCATTTTGGCGGGCTTGTGCCCAAATGCCCCGCCGGGATGGACCAGCGCATGGGGATGCCAACAATTTCAAGCGGCGGGCGTAATCGCTGCACGTCTCCGCTGCCTGATGGTTCGATGGTTGGCATATAGTCGCATTCTGCAAGGTCGGCGAATGACGGGGGCGATGAACCGTCCGTGGAAGCAGGGCGATATTGGCATAACAATGCCGCCACCCGTGCCAGTGAAGTACGATAGCATTTGCCGCGTCCGGTTTGATGGCGTTCGACCAGGCCACGAATGGCGCTGGCGGCAAGAATATAACCAGCGGCATGATCCAGTGCCTGTACCGGCAAGGGTTTGGGTTTTTCGGATTGGTAACTTTTCATCCCGTGATCGGCGATGCCGCTGCTCATTTGAACCAGACTGTCAAAACCACGTCGAAACTGCCACGGGCCGGACCAGCCATAGGCATTGAGAGCCACATCAATTAAACCGGGGTTAAGGGCGCGGCGGGCCTCGGCCCCCAGGCCCAGGCGTTCAAGGGCATCGGCGCGATAGCCATGCACCAGAATGTCGGCTTCTGCCAGAAGTGCACGAAACGTGTCGCGGTCATGATCCTTGCGCAAATCAAGCCGGGCACAGCGTTTGCCCAGGGTAATGTCGGGTAAAATCGAGGGTTCATCCCAGCCGGGCGGATCAATGCGCAACACATCGGCACCAAAACCCGCCAGAAACCGGGTGCCAACCGGCCCGGCCAGAATGCGCGTTAAATCAAGCACCCGCACCCCGGCAAGCGGACGTTCAATCGAACCGGTAAGGTGGAAATGCGATTTTGCGTGGCTTTCCGGGGCGGGCACGGGGCTGGTGCCAACGTGAACCAGCGGTTCGGTGGCAACAGCCTGGCCCTGGGGATGCTGTTGCCATGCCGTGATGGAACGCGTGGCTGCGGCACAGCCCCTCTTTTCGACAATGGCAGTTTCCAGGGCATTGATCGGCCAGTTTGCCACCGTTTCGGCAACGGTTTGCCGGGTGGCATCGTCCGGTGCGATGCCCAGCACAGCAAGGGCGGCGCGGCGATGATGCGGGGCATTGGTATGCAGGCGGACCCAGCCATCCTGCCCCTGATAGTCCCCGGCAATGGCATCCCACTTGGGCGCGGGTGTCCAGCCGACAGGCCGATAGCTTGATGCAAACCAGGCCGAGGCCAACCGCCGGTCAACATTTATGGCCGGGATAGGGGCGGCATTCGGGTCCTGATTGCGAATCAGGCCCGCAAGTTCGACAATCGCCAAACCGGCACAGGCAACCGAGGACGCGGCCAGATCTGTCGCAGCAAAGACCGATGGCAGGGCACCGGTACCGGTTTGCGAAATGGCTGGAATAAAGCCCGGATCACCGCCAACCGCCGTCCATATTTCGCGAACAAAACCGTCGAAGAGCGACAGATTATTCGATGCGCCCCCGGATGCGGATGAGGGGTCGGATTGGGATAGGCTGGTGGGAGACGGGGTGTTGGCGCGTGTCATGGTGGCCTCCTTGGCGGTCGGTGTTGCCTGATGAACAGGTCTATACAGCACGCCAGTTGCAATATATCGTCAATATTGATTATATAAATCAACATATATTGGTCATGACAAAACAACATTTCGACAAGTCCCGTTTTATCAGCGCCGAACAGGCCGCCGAACAGTTAGGGGTGTCGCGGGCGACGCTCTATGCCTATGTCAGCCGCGGGCTTTTGCGTGCGCATCCGGCAGAGGGGGACAGCCGACGTCATTGTTATGCCCGTGACGATGTGGCCGAACTGGCGGGGAAACGGCGACGGGGTCGTAAACCGGTTGATATTGCCAAATCAACACTGGATTGGGGGATGCCGGTGCTCGAATCGGGGATCACGCTGATCTGTGACGGGCAGCTCTATTATCGTGGCAAAAGGGCTGTTGAGCTTTCGGAACGGGCCAGTCTGGAGGAGGTCGCAAGCCTGCTTTGGGATTTGCCGGACTTTGGCCGTTTCGATATTTCAGGGCCGGTTCTGCTTGATGGCTGGTCGCAATTAAAAAACCATTATGCAAAGGTCCCGGTGATTGAGGCGCTGCTGCCCCTGTTTGCGATTGTCTCGGAAGATGGTGAAACCGGGATTTGGCAGCAGGATGAAACGCGCCTTGCCGCCGGTGCGGCCCGGTTACTGGCGGCCTTGTTTGCCTGTGTTACCGGGCAGGATGCGGATCATCATCCGTTGCATATGCAATTGGCACGGGCGTGGGGGCTTGATGCGGTCGGGGCCGATCTGGTGCGCCGCGCACTTGTGCTGTGTGCGGATCATGAACTGAATGCGTCGAGCTTTACCGCCAGATGTGTCGCCTCGACCGAGGCCAGCCTGCGCATGGCGATTATTGGCGGTCTGGCGGCCTTAAGCGGAGGGCTGCATGGCGGCATGACCGAACGGATTGAAACGGCCTGGCAGGCCGTTGATTCGCGTGACATGACGCAATATATGCGTCGCCAACTGGCAGCCGGGGCGGAATTTCCCGGTTTTGGGCATCCGCTTTATCCGGCGGGGGATGTGCGGGCCAAGGCCCTGCTGACATTGATTCTGCCTGAATTTCATGTGGCCGATGACATTGCCGAAACCATGACATCACTGACCGGCAAAGCCCCCGGGATCGATTTTGCCCTGGTGGCGATGCGGCGCTATCTCGGCTTGCCGGAAGGGGCGGCATTTTGTGTTTTTGCGCTGGGCCGGGCGGTGGGCTGGATCGCCCATGCCCTTGAACAGCGACGCCAGGGTCAGTTAATCCGCCCGCGTGCGGTGTATGTTGGCCGTGACCCCGGGTAGCGGAGGATATGTTGAACTTTGTGTTGGTTTGACGCGTGGTAAGATGCTGTTTGCGGCTTTAAAACACGTTTCCTTTAATATGCTTTAGATCAATTCCATCGTGGTCCGGCTTTGCTGTCCGGGGGATTGATATTTGCAAGATAATAGCGGGAAAGATGATAACGACCAACAAACAAAAGTCCGGCACAAGTGAAGTGCGCCGGACCTGGTTGCGTGGAATTTGGCTGGCAATAAGGGCTGATTTATTCGGCGGCGACGGCTTCTTTTTCGCCGGTCACCAATGCCATATAGTCTTCCATCAGGGTTTTGGAAATCTGGCCAGGTGTGAACTTATACGGACCGATTTCGGAAACCGGAGTGACTTCGGCAGCGGTACCGGTCAGGAAGCATTCTTCAAATTCGGCCATTTCTTCTGGCAGAATGGTACGTTCGATGACTTCAATACCGCGGGCCTTGGCAAGAGCGACAACAGTACGGCGGGTAATGCCGTTCAGGAAACAATCCGGGGTTGGTGTGTGCAGTTTGCCTTCTTTGACAAAGAACACATTGGCCCCGGTGGCTTCGGCAACATGGCCGCGATAATCAAGCAGCATGGCATCGGCATAGCCCTTGCGCTCGGCTTCATGTTTGGACAGGGTGCAAATCATGTAAAGGCCGGCAGCCTTGGCATGGATCGGTGCGGTGTTCGGTGCCGGGCGGGCCCATTTCGACAGGTCCAGACGAATGCCTTTCAGGCGTTCTTCGGGTTTGAAATAGCTGGGCCACTGCCATGTGGCGATGGCGACATTGATTTTGGTGGTCTGGGCGGCAACACCCATCATTTCGCTTCCGCGCCAGGCGATGCGGCGCACATAGCCATCAACAATGTTGTTGGCTTTCAGCGTTGCCATCACCGCGTCGTCAAGCTCGGTCGAGCTATAGGGAATGGTCATGTCGAGGATTTTGCCCGAATTGATCAGGCGTTCGCCGTGCTCGGCCAGTTTGAAAACTTTACCGTTATAAGCACGTTCCCCTTCAAACACAGCACTGGCATAATGCAATGCATGGCTCAGCACATGTGTTGTGCTTTCGCGCCAGGGTTTGAGTGCGCCATTAAACCATATAAAACCGTCGCGGTCATCAAAGGTAGGAGTCGTCATTTGCCAAATTCCATTTAAAAGGGTCGCAAGAACGTAACTTTATGTCCCTAAACATGTAGCCGAAGTAACATTCATAGATTAATATGTCAATATAACTGACATAACGGAACAGCATGGCAGATATCTCGACACGCAAGGTCAATCCGCTTTTCCTGCGCGAGGAAGAGCTTCGTCAGGGCATGGAACTGTTGTTTTATGCCTATCGTGATTTCACGGCCGAAGCCGACTTGTTATTGGAGCAATATAATTTCGGCAGGGCGCATCATCGGGTCATTCATTTCGTCAGCCGTAATCCTGGCATCAATGTCAGCGATCTTTTGGCGATCCTGCAAATCACCAAACAGTCGCTATCACGCGTGCTGGGCCAGTTGGTGCGCGAAGGTTTTATCGAGCAGAAAACCGGGATTCAGGACCGTCGCCAGCGTCTTTTGACTGTGACGGAAAAAGGCGAGGAACTTGAGCGTAAATTGTCGGAAAACCAGCGTACCCTGATTGCCAATGCCTATCGCGAAGCCGGGGCAGAAGCTGTTGAAGGGTTTCGCAAGGTGATGCTGGGGATGCTGGGCGCGGGTGATCGTGCCCGGTTTGAAGACGAGCTGTTGCCCAACGGGTTGCGGCGGCGCCAGGGTTAAACAGGTGCGACAGTAACCCGGAATGACGGTATGTGTTAAGCCATGCCATGCCCCTTTGCGCGGCCGGGGTGCCAGATTATATTGTGGCCGGTGCGGCAGTAATCGGCACAGCATTTTGATGCGACGACTGAATGAGTATATATAAGGTGGATTGAATGGTCGAAATCGGGTCGCCGCATATTCTGGTGGTGGATGACGATGACAGATTGCGCGATTTGCTAAAGCGCTATCTGGGCGAAAACGGGTTTATGGTTACCGTTGCCCGTGATGCTGCCGAGGCCCGCGCCCGCCTTGAGGGGCTGGAATTTGATTTGCTGGTGATCGATGTGTTGATGCCGGGCGAACGCGGCGTTGACCTTGCAAGATCATTGCGTGAGGGCGGCATGACCGTGCCGATCATGATGTTGACGGCACTGTCGGAAACCGAGGACCGCATTTCCGGGCTGGAAGCCGGGGCCGATGATTATCTTGCCAAACCGTTCGAACCGCGCGAGCTTGTTTTGCGCATCGAGGCAATCTTGCGACGATACAGTGTTCGGCCTGAAACAGAAGACGCCCGGGAAAAAGAAATCCTGGAGGTTGCCTTTGGCGATTTCCGGTTTGACATGGAGCGCATGGTTTTACAGCGTAACGGCGAACATATTTACCTGACCACGGCCGAGCAGGACCTGCTGATTGCCCTGGCGCGCCGCACCGGGCAGACAACCACGCGCGAACAGCTTTTTGATTTGATCGGGGGCACTGGCAGCGGCGATCCTGCGGCATCTCGCAGCATTGATGTGCAGGTCACACGGTTGCGTCGCAAACTCGAAGATGATCCCAAACAGCCAAGATACTTGCAGACAGTACGCGGTCGGGGATATGTCCTTTATACAGATTGAACTGCTGCAATGCAGTGGACGCGATTAATGGTCGATCAAATCGATAAAGGGTGATGGTTTTGGGCAACGTTTATTCCGGATGGATCAAATCTTTGCTGCCAAAGGGCCTGCTTGGACGTTCCTTGCTGATCCTGATGACGCCAATGGTTTTGTTGCAGATCGTCACGGTTCTGATTTTTTTCGAGCGGCACTGGGATACCATTGCCCGCCAGTTGAGCCGGGGCCTGGCTGGCGATGTGGCTTATGTGGTGGATTATATCGGTCAATATCCCGATCCCGAACATTTTAATCAGATGGTTGATAATGTGCGTCGGCGGATGCAGCTTGATGTTGTTTTTGAACCAGATGCCATTCTGGAAAAACAAATCACCGCGCCACCATATGGGCTGGTATCCGAGGAATTGTATGTCGCCCTTAAGGAACGCCTCGACCGGCCATTTTATTTTGATATGGAAATTGATGACCGCTTGCTGGAAATTCGCGTGCAGTTGCGCGACGGGGTGTTGTCAATTGTTGCCCCGCGCAAGCGTCTTTACACATCGACCACCTATATCTTCTTTATGTGGATCGCGGGCACGACCCTTATCCTTTACGGTGTTGCTGTGCTGTTCATGCGCAACCAGGTGCGTCCGATCCGCCGTCTTGCCAAGGCGTCAGATCAGTTCGGGCGCGGGGTGAGTGTGGATGATTTCAAACCCGAAGGTGCATCCGAGGTGCGCCTTGCGGCGGCGTCCTTTATTGCTATGCGCGATCGTATCCAGCGCCATCTGTCGCAACGCACCGCCCTGCTTGCCGGGGTGTCGCATGATTTGCGCACACCGCTGACGCGCATGAAGCTGGAATTGGCCATGCAGGGCATGTCGCCTGGCGTAGAAGCGTTAAAGCAGGATGTGCTTGATATGGAACGGATGGTGGATGCCTATCTGGCATTTGCCCGCGGGGAAGAAGGCGAGCAGGCGGTTGAAACCGACATTGGCAAATTGCTAACCGATCTGGTGGGCGAGGCATTGCGTGATGGGCAGCAGATTGATCTGCATATTGAAGACAACCAGATGATGGAACTGCGCCGCCAATCGGTTCGCCGTTGTGTTGCCAATATTATTGGTAATGCCGGGCGTTATGCTGCCAATCTGTCGATCCGGGCGGGGCGGCGCGGTAACGATTTCGAAGTCATTTTTGATGACGACGGCCCGGGTATCCCCATAGAAAAGCGTGAAGACGTTTTCAAGCCGTTTTTCCGGTTGGAGGAATCGCGCAATCAGGCCACCGGTGGCGTTGGGCTGGGCATGACCATTGCGCGCGATTCCGCCCGTGGTCATGGCGGCGAAGTGCTGCTGGAAGATGCGCCGAGTGGCGGCCTGCGGGTAAGACTGGTTTTGCCGATTGGCCATCCTTCGACTTAACGCTCAGGGCTGTTTTGCATCGAAGCTGCAAGGTTAAATTTCAGGCATGATCCGTTGCGGCGGATCGTGCCATTTTTTTGGGCATTGGGGCCTTGTAAAAAGTCGTGCATTTGGCAGCGGCCTTTTTCTCGCGCCGTGTCATCGGGCATGAAACCGCCGCCTGTCGTGCAACGTGGCGGGTCATGGTCTGGAAAATGTAATGAACCACAGTGCCGTTGTTCTGTGCGGGCACTGGTGTTTTTCCAATCAACAGGGCTAAACATGCCCGGTTTGGCTTGCCTTTGGGGGATGTGGGCCACATATTGCGCAGCGGGTTGGCGGATAATCATAACAATATCGTCTATCAGTATTTTACACAAATTTGATATAGATCAAGGTGTGGATCGATAAAAATACACCTTTGTTGAATGTTTTCTTGCGATATACGGTAGATTGATGTTAAATCGCGCCAACTTGGCATCCATACTGTGTCGGGAACCGTGAATTTCTTTCCCGCCACGGTCTGATTGAAAGCTTCTGTCGAAACGGATTGATTCAGCGCTATGGCTAGCAACTTTAACGAAGAAACCGTCACATATGTCCACCATTGGACGGACACCCTGTTCACATTTAAAACCACGCGGGATCCGGGTTTTCGGTTTCTAAATGGTCAGTTCGCGATGATTGGACTGGAAGTCGAAGGCAAGCCACTGTTGCGCGCCTACTCGATGGTCAGTGCCAATTATGATGAAGAACTGGAATTTTTCTCGATCAAGGTCCCCAACGGGCCTTTGACCTCGCGGTTGCAGCACATCAAGATTGGCGACAAAATTCTGGTTGGGCGCAAACCAACCGGAACCCTGATCCATGATAATCTGTTGCCGGGCAAAAACCTGTGGCTGTTATCGACAGGGACCGGTTTGGCCCCGTTCATGAGCGTGATTCGCGATTATGAAACCTATGAACGCTATGAAAAAGTCATTCTGGTTCATGGGTGCCGCGAAGTGCGCGAACTGGCCTATCAGGAATTCATTCATAATGAATTGCCGCATAACGAGTTTTTCGGCGAGGAAGTGCAGCAAAAACTGCTGTATTACCCGACCGTGACCCGCGAAGAATTTACCCATCAGGGCCGGATTACCGAACTGATGGCGTCCGGCAAGATTTATGAAGATCTGGGTCTGGAAAAACCGAGCCTGGAAAATGACCGCTTTATGCTGTGTGGTAATCCGGAAATGATTGCCGATACCCGCAAGATGCTGACCGAATGGGGGGGCATCGAAGGTAACATGAATGAACCCGGGCACTTCGTGATCGAAAAGGCCTTTGTCGAAAAATAGGGCGACAAACCTGATCCGGCGTTGTTTAAAGATCCTGAAGGGCATCGTTTTGCGACGATGCCCTTTTTTATTGGGCAATTTTCATTTTCGCGTTTTCGTTAGGAATTTGAAATTAATACATATTCTTGGTCGGTGGGATTTTTTAGGGGGTGAATGATTCATTATCCCTATATGGGGGTATGGTGATCTATACAATGGTATTAGTTTGACCCTTGGAAAATCAGCCAGATGCGAAACGGGTTCGGATATCTGGCACGGCAACGGATGGGGTCTGTCATGTCTTTGTTTAATTTCTTTTCGCACAAAAAACGCAACCTGGCCGAAGGTACCCTGACGGCCCTTGAAAAATCGCAGGCTGTGATCGAGTTTGACATTGATGGTAAAATTCTGCGGGCCAATGACAATTTTCTGGATTTGTTGGGGTACCGTCTTGATGAAATTCAGGGCAAACATCATTCCATTTTTGTTGCGAGCGAAATGGCCAGGTCACCTGTGTATCAGAAATTCTGGTCGGATTTGCGTGCTGGTGAATTTAAACGGGAAGCCTTCGCGCGTATTGCCAAAAGCGGTCAGCGGATTTGGATTGAGGCTACCTACAACCCTGTTCTGGATCGATCGGGCAAGGTGGTAAAAATTGTTAAATTTGCCACCGACATTACCGCCCGTCAGGAACATTTGTTTGAGCAGGATGGCAAGGTCAACGCCATTGGCCGCAGTCAGGCCGTGATTGAATTTGACCTTAAGGGCAAGATTCTTGACGCCAATGAAAACTTTCTGTCCGTTTTGGGGTATTCGCTGAACGAACTTAAAGGACGCCATCACAGTATGCTGGTTGATCCCGAATATGCGAAAAGTGCTGAATATCAGCAATTCTGGCGTGAACTGGCGCAGGGTAACTTTATTGCCCGCCAATTCAAACGAATTGCAAAGGGCGGTCGCGAGGTCTGGATCGAGGCATCTTATAACCCGATTTTTGATCCTGACGGCAATCCGTACAAGGTTGTGAAATACGCAACCGATATCACCGCGCAGATCAGTTTGCTGATAGATCTAAAAGCGATGATTGATACCAATTTTGCCGAAATTGACAAAAGCCTGTATCAGCTTGACGAGCGCTCGGGATTTGCATTTTCGACCTCGGAAGAAACGTCTCTTAATGTTCAAGCCGTTGCTGCCGGTGCCGAACAGCTGGTGGCTTCTATTAACGAGATTTCGCGCAGCATGTCGGCGGCACGCAGTTCGACCGATCAGGTTTTTGAAAAGGCCGTCAGTGCAGGGGCCTCGACCGAAAAGATGAATGATGTGGTTTCATCGATGGGCAATATCATTGAGGTGATCCAGAATATTGCCAGTCAGATTAACCTGTTAGCATTGAATGCGACAATCGAGTCGGCACGGGCCGGTGAGGCGGGTAAAGGGTTTGCCGTGGTGGCCAACGAGGTGAAAAACCTTGCCAAACAGGCGGCGCGGGCCACAGAACAGATTTCCGCCGAGATTGGCGGTGTTCAGTCTATTGCGAGCGAGGTTGCCGGGGTTTTGGGATCAATCCGCAGTGATATGGAGGGTGTTCGAAACAACGTCACAAGCATTTCTTCGGCTGTTGAAGAGCAAAGTGCGGTTACCAGCGAAGTATCGGTCAATATGCAGTCGATGGCGACATCTGTTGAGTGTTTCTCGGGCACGATTGATCAAATCAGGACCGCCTCGACGATGGTTTCTGGCACCGTCGGGCGCACACGCGAAGCAGCGATGGTTCTGGCGCGCTAAAATTTAATAAAACAGGCTGGTATGAGTGCACGCACTCAATTCCGGCCTGTTTTGTTTTAAAGGAAACATACTTTAGCAAAGGCGTTCACCATTGGGGACGCCCTGATCGGGCCGGACCAGAACAATGCCCTTGTCCCTGGTGCCATCCGGCAAGCCCAGACATAGAAATTCAGACATGAACGGGCCGATTTGGCGTGGTGGAAAATTGACGACACCAACCACCTGGGCACCGATCAGTTTTTCTGGTGTGTAATATTTGCTGATTTGGGCCGATGTTTTTTTCACCCCGACCTCTTCACCAAAATCGACCCACATTTTGATGGCCGGGCGGCGTGCTTCGGGGAACGGTTGGGCATCAATCACTGTACCAACCCGAATATCGACTTTCAGGAAATCATCAAAACTGATTTCGCTCATGGGAACCTCCTGTTGCTCTGCGGGCAAAATAACGTGATCGCCGGGTTTGTGCAAAGTTCACAAAGCGGGATGTCCGTTAAAGCATGTTTCCTTTAATATGACCCATTTTGCCAGCGCAGTC